>OHJO01000081.1_pt1 | contig 63693 bp, 39 predicted proteins | sample 1568561 | NCBI WGS metagenome assembly OHJO01 (sample SAMEA3879556, study PRJEB24766) | human gut metagenome | biome: human-associated habitat; feature: feces | place: USA | collected 1985/1987
CCGGCTTCGGAACTTTCGGGGAAGGTGTAGCGATGGATAGCGCTACGTTTGGTAGCCGATATCTCGGCTTTTACCTGATAAGTGTCCAGAAAAACGGAATAATATCCCGGTTCTGCCGTTTCATTCTCGTGCGAGAAGGCGGAGGAATACGCTAATTGCTGACTTTGCGGATCAGTGGTCTGATATCGCTGTTCGCCGACAGTCGGCATGAGTAGTACGTCGCCGTAGTCACAACATCCTGTGCCACTGACGTGCGTGTGTGAGAATCCGTTAATGGTAGAGTCTTCATAATAATAGCCTGAACAGGCATCCCAGCCATCAATCCGGGTATCCGGGCTTGGCTGGATCATTCCGTGCGGAACTACTGCTCCGGGAAACGTATGCCCGTGTCCGCCGGTACCGATAAAGGGATTGACAAAAACGCTATAATCTTTCTCATTAGTGGGAGCTGTACAGGAGTTGAGTGCGAAGAATCCTCCTAAACATCCTACTATTAGGAATGTTTTTAGTTTCATGGTAGTAATAGCTTTTAGTTTTGCCGAAAGCAATCCCTTTATTTCGGGGAAATAAAGATATTGCTTCCTACAATTTTATAATCAATAGGTATAGAGTTTTGTAATGACGTTAGCACAGAATCGATCGTCGACTTTCTTCTCAGTACACCGGAGTAAGTCTTATCCGCCCGGATGTCCGGTGACAGGATAATCTTCACGTCATAAAAACGTTCCAGTGCTTTCGTAATGGTAAAGATATCGGCCTTTTGGAATGGAATCAGGTTGTCGTGCCATACGGCGTCCAACTTAGCATCCACCTGTTTCACAGTCAACCGTCCACTTTTTTTGTTTAACTCGGCACGTTGGCCGGGGGCGAGAATAATCTGCCCTTCCTCCTTATTGCCTTTCACTTCAATTTCACCTTCAATCAGTGTTGCTTCCGCTACCCGGCAATTCTTATCGGATTTAAAGTTGAATGTGGTTCCCAATACACGTACACGCATAGCGTCGCTTTGTACGGTAAATGGTTTATGACGGTTCTTTGTTACCTCAAAATAGGCTTCTCCTTCCAGATAGACATTACGTTCTTTTTCAGAAAACTCGCGTGGATACTTTAAGGTCGCAAGGTTGTTCAGCCAGACTCTGGTACCGTCCGGTAGAACCACTTCCTTTACGATACCTTCGTTGGCAACAGCGACCATTAATTGCTGGTCTGCCCCGTTATGATAGAACCAGTACCCGGCTCCGCCTCCCATAAGAAGAATGACGGCAATAACGGCAGCATATCTCATCCAACGATGCATACGCAGTAGTTTGGCCTGTTTCCCTTTTGCTTCATCCAACTTTTTGTATAACAGCTTTTCAGCATGAGCTATCCGTTGTTCGTCGGCATATCGGTCGAATTTACCCAAATGATAAATTTCTTCCATGCGAAAGAGTTGACGGGCATTTTCTTCCGATTCTTTCATCCAAGCATTTACTTCGATGATTTCTTCTTCCGAGCATTGCCCAGTCAAATATTTATTCATTATGTCTTCACTTAGATTTCTCATTTTCTTTTCCTTCATATAAATAATACAATTCAGAACCTAAAAACACTTAGCTTACTTGCACAAAAATAAGACTATAATGATCCAAAGAGGATCTAGACGACTGCGTAAGTACTTCAGTGCCTTGTACATATGTGCTTCTATCGTGCGTAGTGAAACCCCGAGGACATCGGCTATCTCTTTGTTTTTCATATCATGCAGATAGCTGAGTTTGAAAACTTCTTTGCACTTGTCCGGAAGTTCGTTGATTGCATCGTAGATTTCTTTCCGTAGTTCCCGGTCTTCAATCCTCCGGATCACTTCGTTGTTGTCCGGTTGATAGAATTCGGCACGCCTTTGGTTGATTTCTTCCATGGCGGCGCAGTAGCCGTCTTCCACATTGCGATGTTTCAGGACGTTGAGAGCACGGGTGTAAACGGCACGATAGAGAAAGGCTTGGATCTGATCTCCTATCTCTATGGTGTCTTTCCGCTTCCATAATTCTACAAATACATCCTGCACTACGTCCTCCGCTTCTTCCTCACCCACCAGACGGGTGGCGTAGAAAATCAGGTTGGGATAGTATCTGCGGAACAGTGCTTTATAAGTAATATCGAAGTTTTCGTTCATGCTCTCGGTCAGTTAAGTTTGGTTTTATTTATGGATTCTTTTCTTCGAATATGACGCCTATTGCTTTAGGGGTGTTACTCATTTCGAATTCCACAGTAGCTCCGCTCATGATCTGTTCATGGGTGAGATAAGTCTTATCGTAAGGTTGGCCGTCCACTTTGATTGACTGGATATAGATATTTTCTTTGTTTACGTTCGGAGCGAGTACTGTAAAAGTCTTGCCATTGGCGAGATGCAGCTTGATTTCCGGAAATAGGGGAGTGCCTATTTCATATCTTCCGCTGACCGGATTTACAGGATAGAATCCCATAGCACTGAATACGTACCATGCCGACATCTGCCCGACGTCCTCGTTGCCGCAGAGTCCTTCCGGACGGTCGTGGTAGAGTTCGCCGAGGATGCGGCGCACCTTCTCGGCGCATTTCCACGGTTGCCCGATCATCGTGTAGATATAGGTTATGTGGTGGCTCGGCTCGTTGCCGTGGGCGTACTGGCCGATCAGCCCCGATATGTCGGGCGAAGCGTGCGCGCCCATGTCGCCTTCGGCGAGGAACAGCGAGTCGAGCTTCCCGACGAAGCGTTCCCGGCCGCCGAAGCACTCCATGAGTCCTTCGATGTCGTGCGGCACGAGCCATGTGTACTGCCATGCGTTGCCTTCGGTGTAGTCCTGCTCCATGTGGCGCGAGTGGAACGGATCGAAAGGCGTGCGCCATGCGCCCGACGCCGATCTGCCGCGGATAAACCCGGTCGAGGGGTCGAAATAATGGCGGTAGGCCTTGCTGCGGGCGAGGAAATAGTCGTAATCCTCCCGTTTGCCTTCGCGCTGCGCGGCCTGCGCCAGTGCCCAGTCCGCGATGGCGTATTCGAGACAGTATCCGACCGATTCGTTGAACTCATAGGGAATATATCCGTACCTCTTGTAGAGGTCCAGCCTCCGGTCGTCGCGCATGGCCGAACTCTTCATCGCTTCGTAGGCTTTCGCCCGGTCGAAGCCGCCGAATCCTTTCAGCAGGGCGTCGGCCACCACGGGGATGGCCGGATTGCCGACCATGCAGTCGGTTTCGCAGCCCATCAGGTGCCAGACGGGAAGTTTGCCCTGCTGTTCGTGGATGCGCAGCATCGTATTGATCAGGTCGCCGACCTTTTCGGGATGGATGAGCGTCAGCAGGGGATGCGCCGCGCGGTAGGTGTCCCAAAGCGAGAAGGTGGTGTAATTGGTGAAGGTCGTGTCGCGGCGGACCGCTCCGTCGGCGCCGCGGTAGTCGCCGTTCACGTCGCAGAAGAGCGACGGCGCGATCATGGTGTGGTAAAGCGCTGTGTAGAAGATCCGTCGCACCGCCGGATCGGCTGTTTCGATGCGGATTTTCGACAACTCGCCGTTCCATGCCCTGCGGGTGGCTTCGCGCACGGCTTCGAAATCCCAGCCGGGGCACTCCGCCTGCATGTTCCGCCGGGCATTTTCCGCGGAAACGGCCGAAAGCCCGACCTTGACGGTGATGCGTTCGTTCTCCTCCGTCCGAAAACCGAAGCGTCCGTAGAGTTTCCGCCCGCGGGCCGAGCGGCCGTCGGCGGAGAGCGTATCCGCGCCGGTGAAGACGATCCGTTCGAAGGGCTTCGAGAATTCGGCGTGGAAGTAGACGCGCTGGTCGTCGGCCCAGCCCGTCGAATATCGCCAGCCCTCGACCGTACGGTCGCTGCATGCGGTGATGCCGCAGTCGGTGGAGCGGTCCCAGCCCTGCCCGTTTTCGAGGTCGAGGACGATACCCGCGTCGTCCGATGCGGGGAAGGCGTAGCGGCTCATTCCGACGCGCGGCGAGGCGGTCAGCTCGACGCCGATGCCGTAGCGCAGCAGGCGAGTGGCATAGTAGCCCGGCGCGCACCGTTCGTCGGCGCGGCTGAAACGGGACCACATGCCCGACGACGGATCGCCGGCCGTGCCGCGTCCCGGCGTGACTTTGCCGACGACCGGCATCAGCGAGATGTCGTTCAGGTCGCCGATGCCCGTGCCGCTCAGGTGCGTGTGACCGAACCCGATGACGGTCGTGTCGGCGTAATTGTAGCCGGAGCACCAGTCCCATGTCTGCGGGATGCTCGTCGGACCGAGCTGTACGAATCCGAACGGGACGTTGGCGCCCATGAAGACGTGTCCGTGGTCGCCCGTGCCGATGTAGGGATCGACGTATTGCGTGTAATCCTCCGGCACGGCGGAACTGCATGCGCCGCAGAGCAGCGCGGCGATTGCCGGGAGAAAGATGATGCGTTTCATAATTCGTGTCGTTATACAGCGGATGCGGCGGACGCAGCCGCGCCGGCCTTCGCGGGTCAGGCGGCATACGGCCGCAGTCCGTGCCGTGAGCACGGTCGCGCTGTTATGTTTTTTATTGCCGTCTACCGGCCGACGATCTGTCCCTTGACCTCTACCGGGATCTCTTCGTCCTGCGTGCTGACGGTGCATTTCAGGACGAATTGTCCGTCCGGCATGTTTCGGGGATCGAGCGTGAATTCCAGCACCGCTTCCTTGCCGGGGGCGATTTCGCCGGGACCCGACAGGGCGAGGTGTCCGCTGTCAGTCCGGTAAGCCAGCCGCAAGGTTTTCGCGGAAGTGTTCAGCAGCCGGAGCTGCCGTGTGCGTTTGGGGTCGCTGCGGCTCAGCTGCCGCATGCCGATCGCCCTGTTGTCGGCGCGCAGCGCCGCGGAGAGTGCATAGGGATACCTGATTTCGGCTTCGGGAATCCGGCTGATTACGTAGCCCTTGACGACCAGCGTGTTGAATTTCCGGTAATTGCCGTTGCCCGCGATGACCGTCAGCCCGATGGAAAAATCCCCGTATCGGTCTTTGGGGTCGAAAGTCACTTCGACGATTCCTTTGTCGCCCGGCTTTACCGGCTTGCGGCTGAATGCGGGTTGCGCACAGCCGCATTGGGTATGCACGTCGAGCAGCGTCACCTCCTTGTCGGCGATGTTCGTGTATTCGAAGCGCAGTTGTACCGTTCCGTCCGTTTCGGCTACCTTTCCCAGATTCTTCACCGGCTCTTCGAAGCGCAGCAGGCGCGGATTGGCGGCAGGAGCCACCTGCGGAGCCAGTATTGTCGCGATGAGAGCCATCGCCTTGAGGATGCGCATGGATTTCCTGTTTTTTAAGGGTTGCGGGCGGCCGCTTTTCCGGCGGCCGCCCGACCCGTTGATTCGTTAGCTGTTTAGGTTAGTCTACGACGGGGCACTTGATTTCGCCGGTCCAGATGGGATTCGACGAAGCCTTGCCGTGGTATCCGTTGCCGGAGAGGTCGGTAAACGTCCTACCGTCGTCTTCGACCTGATCCAGACGCCAGTAGCCGATAAGCCCTTCGGCGGTGGCCGGATCGACGTAGCACTGGTTGTTCTTGAGTTCGGTGGGCGTCAGGGCGCGTTTCCACACCCGCGCCTCGCTGACGTAACCGTTGAAGTAACGGACGTCGGCGGCGGACATGCCGATGGCGAACGGACTGTTGTAGTAGAATCCGAGATTGATGGCCTTGCTGCTTGACGAGTCTACGCTGATTTCGGCGTTGCCGTCGATGTAGATCGTCATTTCGGAGCCGTTGTCCACCACGGCGATGTGGTACCAGCGTCCCAGACTCAGGGCGTTCGGAGCCGTGATCGACGTTCCTCGTCCGGCGAGCTGCAACTGCGCGGGATTCTTGATGCTCTCGTCGCCGACGCGCAGCAGGAAGTTCTCCTCGACGCCGATCAGCGACGAGATCATATGTCCCGAAGTTCTCCAGCCGTTGGCATACATGCGGATTTCCATCGTGCAGGCCGGCAGATCTTTCAGCGCGGGATCGTCCACCATGCCGTCCATGGTTATATACCAGCTGTTCTTCAGGTTGATGCCGCGCGTGGTGGTGATCTGGCTGATGAAGATATACTGCGTTCTCGACGCTTCCAGAACGCCCATGCCGTTCGAGGTGCCCGTGATCTTCAGCGGTACGCAGTAGTGTGCGCCTTCGTCGAAATCGTCCATGGAGACGATTTCGAACGAGGAGGGCGTCGAGACGTTGGTGCCTTCGGCGATGGTTACTGCGTCGTCGGAGAGCCGGTAGCTGCCGGCGGGCAGCATCCGGTAGTCCGTGCCGTGCAGGGCGTTATAGGCATCGACGGCCGCGGCATCGACCGCCAGCGCAACCTGCACGTCGGCCGCCATCTTGCACGACGAGGTGACGGTGACGCCCATGGACGAAGGACCGTCGACGTACATGTTGGTGATGTTCGAATTCTCGGTGCCCGTGAAATAGACCACGTCGGAATATTCCAGCGATTTCTGGCAGCCGGCGGCCAGCACGGCCGCGGTGAGCGCCAATCCGGAAAGAATATGATTGAATTTCATAGCTCTGTTTAGGTTTATTTTGCGTAAATGTTGAAGTCGCCGACGCCCATGTTGCTGCCGTACGATGCCGTGATACGGATGTACTTCATCTTCTGCGAACCGTAGAGCGCGACATAGGACGAGGGGACGTTTTTCAGCAGACTGCCGTCGGCGCTGGCCGCCGTGCCGAGTTCGGTGTAGTCTTCGCCGTTGAGACTGTATTCGATGGTTATGGCGTTGGGCTGGTAGTTCTGATACGATGCGTTGTCCGTGCGGGCCGTGATGCGGAGTCCCGTCATCTCGTACTCTTTGTCGAAGGTTATCGTAAACATGATGGGGCTTCCCCACGGACGCATGAAGGTGTCCGTGCTGTCGTCGATTACCTCCGGCCAGCTTCCGCTGTGGTAATCGCCGCCGGTGATGCTCCAGCCCGAACGGTCGGCCACGAGCGCGCCCGTGATGTCGGCCACGGTGAAGTTCTTGCGGAAAAGCTCTTCGGCCGGGATGATGACGAGGTAGACAACGCCGCGGCCGCTGCTGGTCACCGCATCCTGCGCCGAGAGTTTCAGCGGCACGAGATAGCCCTTGGCGTTGGTCAGGCCCGTCAGGTCGCCCGTGAGCGAGGCTTTGATCTGGCCGTCGGACTTGTTGTTGTTCGGGCCGATGGCGCAGGGGTTGTTCTCCAGCAGCAGGTGTCCGTCGGGAAGTGCGGCGTAGGAGGTGCCGTTGGCCGAGTTGTAGGCTGCGATCAGCGAGTTGTCGGCCGTTGCCGATACCGAATATCCGCTTGCCGAGGATACCGTGCAGTAGACGTTGAACGCCGCGTTGAGTCCGTTGAACGAACCGCCCGGCGTGTGGGCTATGGCGCCCGTCAGCACGTTGTCGCTGCCGCACATGGCATAGACCGTGGGTTCGTCGCTCTCGATCTCATAGATGTTGAATTCGCTGATGTACTTGCTCCAGCTGCTTGAGAAACTGATGGTCAGGCGCAGGTAGCGGGCTTCGAGGTAGTCGTAGAAGGCGATGTAGCGGTCGGAACCCGACGTCGCGTATTCGTTCGATGCGGGAGTGCCGGCCGTCAGGAAGGTCTGTCCGTCGGTGCTGTATTCGAACGAAACGGACGAGATGCCTGCACTGTTGAGGTCGATGCCGGTCACCATATGCGTCGATTTCATGTCGATGGTCACCACGTTGTCGTTCTGGTCGGTGAAGTTGGTCCGCGTCGAGGCGCTGCCGTCGAACAGGTTGGCGTAATCCGGGCAGTCGGCCGTCCATGCGGTGCGGCCTGCGGCGGGGAATCCGACCATGTCGTCTACCGACGTGATGGGGCGGATCTTGTTTTGCTCGACTTTCACGGCCAGATAGACCACGCCGCGGCCGGCGCTGGTGCCGGCGCCCGAAGAGGAGAGTTTCAGCGGCGCGAGATAACCGTTGAGGTCACCCAGCCGTGTCAGGTCGCCCTTGAGCGAAACCGTCACTTCGCCTTCGGATTTGTAAGCCCCGGCGGCGATCGTCAGCGTGCTGTTGTCCAGTTGCAGGTATTCGGCTGAAAGCGCCGCGTACGAAGTGTCGTGGGCCGTGTTGTAAGCGGCGACCAGCGAGTTGTCGGCTGCGACCGACACCGTGTAGCCGCTCGTCGAAGCTACCGTCGCATATGCGCTGAACGAAGCGTTCACGTCGCTGGTCGAACCGGTCTGCCGGTGCGTGATTTTACCCGTGATGAGGTTTTCCGTGCCGGTTACGGCATAGACGGTCGGATCTTCGCTGTCGATCTTGTAGATGTCGATTTCGGAAAGGGTTTTGCTCCAGCTGCTCGAAAAGCCGATGGTCAGCCGCAGGTAGCGGGCTTCGATATGTCCGTAGAATGCGGCGTACATTCGGGAGCCGCTCGTCACGTATTCGCCCGATACGGGAGTTCCGGCCTGCGAGAACGTCTCGCCGTCGGCGCTGTATTCGATCGACACCGAGGGCACGGAGCCGTATCCCAGACAGAGTCCGGTCACCAGTTGCGGCTCTTTCATGTCGATATTGAGCACGTTGCCGTACTGTTCCGGAAAATCGACCGACGTCGAAGTGCTGCCGTCGAACAGATTGGCGTAATTGCCGCAGTCGGCCGTCCACGCGCTGCGGCCCGTGGCGGTGAAGCCGACCATGTCGTCGGTGGATTCGATGGCGCGGATGAGGTTGATCTCGGTCGCTACGGCCACATAGACCGCTCCCATGACTTCGCTGGCGTCGATGCCCTCGGCCTTGATGCGCAGCGGCGCCAAGTAGTTGCGTTCGGTCAGCAGCGAGAGGTTGCCCGTGAGCGTCACCTTGACCGAGTCGGCCGATGCCGTCGCGTTTTCAGGCACGGTCAGCGTCGTGTTTTCGAGCGTCAGGTACTCGGCGGGCAGCGCCGCATACGAGGTCTTGTGCTCGGCATTGTAGCTCTCGACCAGCGAAGCGTCGTAGACGAAGGTCGCCTTGACGCCCGCATGGCGCGTGGTGTTGCAGCGGACGGGGAATTCGGTGAAGAATTCGCCGGTCGAGCCGGTGGGCTTGTGTACGACCCGGATCGTGTAGAGGTTTTCCGTGCCGGTCTGGACGTAAACCAGTCCCGGAGTGCCGTCGATGGTCTTGTCGAAGTCTTCGAACTCCTGACACGCCGTGAGCGACGAGAACGCCGCTGCGGCCGCGAGTATGTATTTCGTGATATTTTTCATGGTTCAGGTTCTGTTTCAGGTTATTTCGTTACGGCAGGGTTCTGCAGCTGAATCGCGCGGCGCAGGTGGCCGTAGGGTATCTCCTTGTCGGCGCCCGAATCGGAAGTGTGGTAGTCGCGCAGGCAGAAGAATGCGCCGAAACCGCCCTTGAAATGGCCTTCCGGGGCCTTGGCCGCCGCCTGCGCCTCCATGCCGCCGCCGGTCTGCCAATAGGCGCCGATGTTCTCCGTGAATACCTGCTTCTCATAGGGGAACGTCGAGGTGAAGGAGACGCTGCTGCTGCCGTAGTTCTGTTTCACATAGTAGTCGAGGTAAGGCTCCGTCTCTGCGGGCGGGGTGTGTCCGTCCACGATCAGCAGTTTTTCGGGGTTGGGCGACATCGGGCCGATGAACTGGCCGAGATACTGCACGAACAGGGTCATGCGATCGCCGTAGATTCCGTAGTTGCGTTCGTCCGAGGATTCCGGCTCGTAGTCGAGATCCAACCCGTCGATGCCGTACTCCCATACGTCTTTGAGCAGGTGGTTGCCGTAGAGCACGCACCAGTCGGGATAAACGCCGTCGGGGTCGATCGTGGTCGTCTGATTGACCATGTCTTCGTACGTGAGTCCGAAGTTGGCGAAGTTGTCGTTCTCCATGATTCGGATGATCGTGGGCATCACCAGCCGGGTGCCCTTCTTGTTGCGCATCTCCCACATCTCCTTGTAGGCCAGCGGATTCTTGACCGGATCGGGGTAGCCGCCCCAGAGCGAGCAGATGTCCACGCTGTCGGGAAGCCCCGCGAAGCGGTAAGCCATCGAGTAGCTCTGGTCGTAGTCCGAGAACCATACGAAGCAGAGCGAGCGTTCCTTGAAGGTATCCTTGTAGGCGCGCAGGTTGGCGTAATATTCTTCCGAGTATTTGTAAGCCGGCTGCAGGTTCAGCGGCTCGGCGTCCGTGTCGCATGCCGTAAATCCGGCGCATACCGCAAATATGACGGCAAGGGTCGTTATTGTCTTTTTCATGGTTGTTCAGGTTTTCGGTTTATAATCTTGGGTTCTTGTCCCACCATACGCTCGTGCCGCCGTTGTCGCCCGTGGGGTTCGACGATTCGCTGTTGAGTGTGTGCGTGGCCGTTGCGACGGCTTCGGCGTTGGTGCTGTACTCCGTCGAGGGGTAGTTCAGGCGGCGGATCTGCTTGGAGGTGCTGATCTTGCCGCCACTGTTGTTGACGAGGACCGGCAGGATGCGCGGATAACCCGTGCGGCGGAACTCCGACCAAGCTTCCTGCCCTTCGGGGAACATGGCCAGATACTTCTGGGTGATGATCTGTTCGAGATGGGTCTCGAAGTTGCTGCCCGCTTTCCAGCAGATGGGAATCGAGGCGAGCGGGCTTTGATTCGAGTTGCCGCCGGTGACCATGTCGGTATAACTGCCGGGCGTCAGCTCCTTGTCGGCGATGTAGTCTTCGGCTCCGCTGGCGCCGAGCGTCGAGAACGAAGTGCGGATACCTTCGGCGTAATAGGTTGCCGCGTCCGACTCGGAACCCCAGCGCAACTCGTATTCGGCACGCAGGAACCATGCTTCGGCGGGCGTCATCCACATAATGTTGTCGTTGTTGGTGCAGTTTACGCGCGAAAGGTCTTCCGAATCGGCATAGGACGAAGTCGGCGTGATGCCGGTGCGTACGCCGTGGTACTCGCCCTTGGCCGTCGCCACGAAGTACTTGCCGCGGCGCGGGTCCTGATAGCCGTTCATGTAGGCTTCGATCGTGGCGCCGATGCGCGAGTCGTCGAAATTGTACTGGATCATGTAAAGCGGGTATTCCCACGAACCGGTGGCGGGTTTGTGCAGCTCCGCGAGGTCGGCGGCGCCGGTCATCAGGCCTACCGGATTGCCGATGGCGGCTGCGGCCTGCTCTTGGGCCAGCGCCGCGTCGGCATAGACCACGCGCATGGCCAGACGCAGGCGCAGCGTATTGGCGAATTTGATCCAGCCGCTCACGTTGCCCGAAAAGACGTTGTCGTAAGCCTCCAGCAGTTTGGTGCCGGGTTGTGCCTCGTAAAACGCGGTCAGCGTCGTGATGGCGGCGTCCAGCTCCTCGAAGAAGCGTTTGTAAACCGCCTGCTGCGGATCGTAGGCCTTGTTGATGTCCCCGCTGCTGATGTTGAGGTAGGGGATGGGGCCGTAGGTATCGGTTACGCGGTGCATCGCGGCGACCTTCACGATGTCGGCGAGGGCGACCACTTCGGGGAATTCGCCGCGCTGGGGATCGAGCTGGTTCCATGCGCTGATGACGCGGGTGTAGGCGTCGTTGAACATGGCGTTGTACCAGTCCTTGCCCGTGACGTTGTAGAGGTTGTTGCCCGTGAAGCTGGTGTTGATGACTCCGGTGTAGCCGGCGAAGATGTTGCCCGCGAGGTCCTCGATGACCTGATAGTTGGCGCTGCCGTACTCCTTGTCGCCGACCAGCTGGAAGGAGGGGATGACGTTCTTGGTCATCTGCGCGAATGCCGAACCCGTCGAGAGGTTGTCCCACGACAGCATCTCGTCGGTCGCTTGGTCGGGGTTGGTGTTTTTATTCAGAAAATCGCCCGTGCAGGCCGCGGTCGCCATAAGACCGGCCAGCGTCAGGAGTTTTATGCCGTTAGCTTTTTTCATAAGACTGTAATGTTGAAGTTAGAAGGTCACTTTTACCGAGAATCCGAGGTTGCGCGTACTCGGCTGCATGAAGTAGTCGATGCCGGAGGAGAAGGTGCCCGTGCCGGCGACCGTTTCGGGATCGAACGGCGCTTTGCAGTAGAGCATCCAGAGGTTGCGGCCGATGAACGAGACGTTGAGTCCCTTGATCCACTTGCACCACTTCTGGACGGGGATGTCGTAGCCGAGGGTCAGCTCGCCCAGCCGGACGTTGGTCATCGAGTAGACATAGCAGGCGCCGATGGCGTCGGCACCGTTGCCGCCGATGGTCTGGTAGTAGTTTTCGGCCGGAATGCGCTGGCCGTTTACGAGTGCGCCGCCGTTCAGACGGTCCGTGGCCGTGCGTTCCGAGACGCCGAAGTAGTCCATTGCGGCCTGCGTGAGCGATACGCCTACGCCGCCTACGCGGGCGTTGAACATGAAGCCCAGCGAGAGACCTTTCCAGTTGAATTCGTTGCGCCACGAAAGCGTGTAGCTCGGATTGCTGTTGCCGGCATATATCCATGTGTCCTTGGCCGGGGCGACGTTGCTGCCGGTGGGCGATACCCAGATCGCGCCGTGCTCGTCGGTCTTGAGCGTATTGACGTAGATGTCGCCGATCTGGCCGCCTTCGCGCAGCACCATCTTGACGCCCGTCGTACCGCCCATGACCATCGAATCCTGCGAAATCACCGTGCCGTTCGACAGTTTGTAGGAGTCGAGCATGTCGACCACCTTGTTGCGGTTGCGCGAGTAGACGAGGTTCGAAGACCACTTCACGGGACCGAGGTTCTGGTTCAGCTCGGCCGACACCTCGACGCCCTTGTTGTCCACGCGGCCGGCGTTGACGTAGAGGCTGCTGTAGGTCGATGTCGATGAGATGTCGGGGTTGAAAACCTGATTGTAGGTGCGCGAACTGTAGTAGGTTGCGTTGAGTATGAGTTTGTTGCCCCACAGACGGACGTCGGCGCCGACCTCCCACGATTTGGTGCGTTCGGGTTTGAAGTCGTCCGAGGTGAGGTAGGTCGATGTCTGCGGCGTGCCGTCCGATACGGGGTAGGTCGGAATGGTGATCCAGCGCATCGGGGCGTTGCCCACTTCGGCGTACGATGCGCGGATCTTGGCGAACGACAGTACGCGCGAATCGACCTTGAAGATGTCGGTCAGCACGGCCGAAAGACCTACCGACGGGTAGAACATCGACGTCTTGGAGGTATTGGCCAGCGCCGTCACCCAGTCGTTGCGCGCCGTCACGTCGAGGAATACCATATTCTTATAACCCAGCTGCAGTGTGGCGAAAAGCGACTGCGTCTGGTCGTTGATGGTCTCCTTCGCCTGACTCTTGTTGGTGGTCATGTTGGCCAGCGTGAAGAGGTTGGGCACGCCCGTCAGGTCGCCGCCGAGCAGTATCGCGCGGTGCTTGTAGTCCTCGATCGAGGCGCCGAGGGTGGCGTTGAGCGAGAACGCTCCGTCGGCAAAGGTCTTGTGGACGTTGGCCAGCACGTCGGCGTAACGCTGCGAGGTGGTGTAGGTGTTGTTGTAATAGCGGCCCTTGTCGCCGGCGAAGAGTCCCAGCGTCGAAGCGTAGTTCTTCTGCTCGGCCGTGATGTGCGTGTAGTCGATGCGGGCGCGTCCCGTGATGTCGAGCCAGTCGGTCACGTCGTATTTGAGCGAGGCGCCGAACAGGAAACGGTCCTTGCCCGTGTTGAACATGTTGCGGTTGGTGATCCAGTAGGGGTTCTGCATCTGCAGGCTCTGCGATCCCCACGGCCAGTACTGCACCGGGAAGTTGCGCGAAGCGTTGTAACGCTCGTAGACGGCGTATTTGCGGATGTCGTCGCTCGGCGACATGAGGTAAACCGGGATCATCGGGTTGTAGTACTGGCCCGACGAGAGCATGTTCTGCTCATTGACGTTCATGTACATGCCCAGCACGCTCAGGTGCATGCGCTCGTCGAGGAACGACGAGCTGTGGTTGGCCGTGAAGTTGTAACGGTTGTATTCGTTGTTCGGAATGATGCCCTCGGCCGTCACCACGCCTGCCGAAACATAGGTCTGGCTCTTCTTGCCGCCGAAGGAGAGTCCCACCGAGTTCGAAGTGTTGTATCCCGTCTGGTAGAAGTCGGTCGGCGTCCACGACTGCTTGGTGACGAGCTTCGAACCCCACGAAGCGTAATAACCGTCCTTGGCTCCGTAGGTGTTCTGAAAGGCCGGGGTTAGGAACGGCGACATGAAGGTCGTGTTGTTGCTGTAATTGACCGAGACGCCCTCTTCTCCGTTGCGTGTGGTGAGCATCAGCACGCCGTTGGCAGCCTGCGAACCGTAAAGCGCGGCGGCCGAAGGGCCGGTCAGCGCGGCCATCGACGCGATGTCGTCGGGATTGAAGTTGGAGATGCCGTCGCCCGTGAGGTTGTTCTCGCGCATGATGGTGAACTCGTCGCCGGGGTTGGTCAGCGAGAGCGACGGCAGCGGAATGCCGTCGAGCACGTAAAGGGCGTTGTTGCTGCCGGCGATGGATTTCGAACCGCGCATCACGACCTTCGTTTCGCCGCCGACGCCTGCGGCGCTGGCGTTGATGGTTACGCCGGCGATCTTGCCCGCGAGGCTGTTGACCATATTGGCGTCGCGCGTCAGGAATACTTCGTCCGATATCTTCTGCACGTTGTAGGATACGGCGCGCTCCTGCCGTTTGATGCCCAGCGCCGTCACCACGACCGCTTCGATCTGCTGGTCGTCCTCTTCGAGCGTGACGGAGAGCGACGTGCGGTTGTTCACGGAGATGCGCTGCGGCTTGTAGCCGATGAATGAAACGTCGAGGACCATGCCGGCGGGCGAGACGTTGGACTGGAGTGCGAACGTTCCGTCGACGCCGGAGGTCGTGCCCTGCGTGGTGCCCGAAATCATGATCGTGGCGCCGATGACGGGCACGCCGTTCTTATCGACGATCCTGCCGGTGATCTGGCTGGCCTGCTGCGGCTGCGCGCCCCCGCGGGCCGAGAGGATGATGCTCTTGTTGTCGATCGAATAGCTGACGTTGGTGTTGCGGAACAGTTCGTCGAGTGCGGCGCGGATGTCCTTGTTCGCGACCGAAAGGGTGACGTTCCGGTCGAGCGGAATATCCTTGGTGTTGTAGAAGAAGGTGTAGCCGCTCTGCTCCTCGATCTGCTGCATCACCGTCGAAACGGGGGTGTTCGAAGCCTTGAGCGTGATGTTTTTTACCTGAGCCTGTACGGGGACGGCGGCGATTGCGAACGCCATGCACAACGCCAGTGCATACGACCGGACCGAGCGGCTGACTCCGGCTGCCGGGGTACGGTGTAAATTTCCCCCCCCCCATAATTTGGGTGGAAAAGATTTTTTTCATAAGTTTGTAAGAATTGAGTTTTAGGTTAGTCCGGCCGTTTCATGCGGCCGGGTGATCTTAACGATTCGGCATACGGGAGGACGTGCAGGTCTTTCCGTATGTTTTTTTGTGTCAGGTCGGTGTCATGGTGTCATTCGGTTTTTTGGTTTATGGTTGTAGGCAAATCGGTTCGTGCGGTTTTTCAGTAGACTTCGAATACGGCCCGGCCCGCCGAGGCTTTGTCGCCGGCCGTCTGGTCGATCCGCCGGAATTTGATCTTCGACGAAATGGAGAAGTGTTTGAGGATCAGGTCGAGACTCTGGTTCGAGAACGTACCCGTGAAGGTGTTGCCGAGCAGTTCGTCGTTGCGGATGTTGAACGAGACGTTGTATTTGTTACCGATCATGCGCAGGGCGTCCTTGAGCGGGGTGTTGCTGAGGACGATCTTGCCCTCTTTCCACGAGGTGTTGCACGGAATGTTGGCCGTGTTGAGGTAGATTACCCCCGTGCGGGCGTTGTAGGTTATCTGCTGGTCGGGCATCATCTGCACCAGCTGGCGGCGGTGGTTGGCGTCGTCGTACTTCATGCCGATGCGTCCCGATACGAGCGTCGCGCGGATGTATTCGTCGTCATAGGCTTCCACGTTGAATTCCGTGCCGTAAACCTCTATTTCGGTCGATTGCGCTTCGACCACGAATTTGCGTTCGGGGTCTTTGGTCACGTCGAAGTAGCCTTCGCCGTAGAGCACCACGCGGCGCTCCTTGCCGGTAAACTTGGCAGGGTAGCGCAGGTAGGAGTTGGAGTTGAGCCATACGCGCGTGTCGTCGGGAAGGGTGACGGAACTGACCATGCCCGTTGTGGAGCGGATTTCGACCATGCTGTTGTATTTGTATCCCACCTGCATCAGCAGATAGGCCGACAGGCCGACTAAGGGCAGCAGCATGACGGCAGCCGCGCGCTCGGTCTGCCGGAGCATCCGGCGCCATTTTTCAGTCCGGATGCGGCCTTTGACCTTCCGCAGCGCGGCGGCGGTGTCGAGGGCGGCTTTTGCCTCCTGCGTTTCGGCGGCGAAACAGATGTAATAGACTTGTTCGGCGATTTTGCGGTTCTCCTCGCTGGCGGCGATCCACGCCGCGACGCGGGCCGTCTGGTCGGCCGGAAGTTCGTCGTTGTAATACCTGACAAGGAGTTTTTCTATGTTCGGGGTGTTCATCTTTTTTCCTGCTTTTTATATTACAGACTATTCAAAAACAAAAGTTCCTAAACGAAAATCATAAAATTTCAATTTTTTTTATTCCGGGGAATCAAACCCCGAATTTTTATTAATTTCGCATTATGCCCGAACGGAAAAAGATATCCGACACCTGCTTGCTGAACCGGCTGGTCGACGGCGAGATGAAGGCGTACGAGGAGATTTTCGTACGTTATTATCCGACGCTCTGCGCCTACGCCCGCATGTATGTCAAGCGGGAGGAGACCGCTGAGAATATCGTGCAGGACCTGATGCTGTGGCTGTGGGAAAACCGCACGGTGTTATGTATCAGCACTTCGCTCCCCAAATATCTATTCGGCGCCGTGCGCAATAACTGCCTGACCTATCTGGGGCACGAGTCCATCGAGCGGCGCGTGCTGGGCAATATCCGCAATAAGATGTGCGAGCAGTTCGAAGTCCCCGACTTCGACGTCGTCGAGGAACTGCGCGAAAATATCCGGGCGGCCGTGGCGGAGCTGCCGGCCTCCTACCGCGAAGCGTTCGAAATGAGCCGTTTCCAGCGCAAAACCTACGAAGAAATCGCCGCCGTGCTGGAAGTTTCGCCCAAAACGGTGGATTACCGCATCCAGCAGTGTCTGAAAATCCTTCGTGTCAAACTCAAGGATTACCTGCCTTTGCTGACGATGCTGCTGGTCGTGAACGAATAGGCGGTTTTACGGTCTCACCTTGGCTGAAAAAAACTTGTCGGACTATTTCGATCTCACCCGGCGCGATCAATTCGGACCGGATGCTTGTGTCTGACGCGGAAAATTGCTAATTTTGAAGATTGGAGCGCAAAACGGCTCCCGGCTGTTTTTATGATTAGAACTTTTCTGTTGATTGCTTGTCTATTGACCTCCGTTGCCTGCAGGCAGCGGGGTGGAACTCCGGCCGATGCCAATATCGTTGCCAATGCCGGAAATCACTCCGCGGAGACGATCCGGCCCGATACGGTGGCACGTCCGCCTTTGGCGTTCGGCCATGAAACGTGGGATTTCGGGACGATTCCCGAAACGGGCGGTCCTGTCGTGCATGTGTTCCGCTTCACGAACAGCGGTACGAAACCCGTCGTCGTCGAGCGTGTCGGCGTGACCTGCGGATGTATGAAACCGACCTTTTCGCAGGCGCCGGTCCTTCCCGGCGGCAGCGGCGAAATCGGGATCGCTTACGATCCGGCGGACCGTCCGGGAGCTTTCGACAAGGCGGTATACGTCTATACCGACGGCAGCCGCATGATGCCGCTCCGTATCCGCGGCAGTGTGGCGGCGCGTCCTGAAACGGCTGCCGACCGCTTTCCCGTGGAGTTTGGCGGCGGAATCCGCCTTAGCGTTAAGGAGGTCAACTTCCGCATGGTGGAGCAGCGGCATGACCGGCGTCTGACGTTGCGCTGTCTCAATACGTCACCGTACGAGGTGCGGCTGAGGGCGGAATTCGCTGAACCGCTTCCCTTTCTGCGGGCCGAAGCTCCTGCCGTACTGGCGCCCGGTGCGGAGGGAGAGATCGCTTTCATCTGTGACTTGTCCGCTGCCGAGGTGTGGGGAACGTTCGTTGATTCGTGTTATCTGACCGTTTCCGGACGGCGGCTCGAAGGGGCGGTCGTGGTGCGCGGAACCGGTATCGGTGACTTGGCCGAATTGCGCGAAATGCCGCGCGGGAAACGTCCGCAGGCGGAAATTGCCGAATCGTTGCTGGATTTCGGAACGTGCGCCGCCGACGGCACGGCCGAGTGCCGGTTTACGTTGGAAAACAAGGGCGGTTCGCCGCTTAGGATCTATGCGGTGAAATATCCCGAAGGGGTGACGGGGCAGATTGCGGCGGGCGAAGAGATTGCGGCGGGCCGGGCGAAAACGTTCGTATTGCGCGTGGACGGCCGCACGGCCGGGAGCGGGAATTACTTCGTGCATGTCGAACTGCTGGTGAGCGATGCGCTCAGTCCGTTGTGCGACCTCCGGGTGCGCGGCCGCTTCGAGTAATCCGAAGCCGGAAATCGGAAAAATAAACAAGCTGCCTTTTCGGGCAGCTTGTTTGTTGTTCGTATTACGTCGGTCGTCATTCGGGACAGCGGACGTTGTCCACCCATTTCATGGCCGAGCTGGAGTAGGTCGCCTTGTATCCGTGTCCGGTCAGGTCGTCTTCCACCTTTTTGCCGTCGGCTTTTTCGTTGAAGCGCCAGTATGCCAGCAGGCCGTCCGTCGCCGGGTCTACATAGCACATGTTGTTCTTCAGGTCGTTGCCGTTGAGAGCCTTGGCCCATACGCGGGCTTCGCTGATGTAACCCTTCAGCTGGCGGCCGTCGTTGCACGAATTGGCGATGCGGAACGAGTCGTCCTGATATACCTGCGTGAGGTCCAGCGAAGTCTTGTTGGTGTCGGCCGAGCAGGCGAGTACGCCGTCGATGTAGATGCTCACCTTCTTGTTCGGACCGTCGAATACGGCCGCCACATGCGTCCATTTGTTGAGGCTCACGGCGATTCCGCCCGTAGGAACCATCAGTGTGCCGCCCCATCCGGAGAGCTGCAGCTGACCTTTGAAGTCGTCCTGTACGAAACGCAGGCAGAAGTTCTCTTCGAGGCCCATCACCGTATTGCACCAGCCGCCCCAGCGCTGCAGGTTGATGCGGGCTTCGTAAGTGACTTCGCCCAAGTTGTAGATGTCGTATTTGTCCTGCTCGCCCTCGGCGAAATCGACCTTGAAATAGGTGCTGCCCGAACAGTCGGCAGCCGGGCCGATGATGATACGGCCGATTTCGACGAATACCGTCCGGAATCCCTCCTTGACTTTCAAATCGCCGTCCACGCTCTCGATGCTCAGCGGAATGACATAGCTGACGCCCTCCTTAAGCCCTTCGTCTTTGGTTACGCTCACTACGAGCGGTTCGGCTGCGGAAAACGAACCTGCTGGAATGGTCAGTTCGGTGTTCTTGAGCACGAAGTTCGTTTCGGGGAGCATTACGCCCTTCTTACCGTACTGCGTGTTGTACTCTTCGATTTTCGAAGGGTCGGTTACGAGCCGGACTTTGGTATCGTGTCCGACGACGATCGACGACGAGACCTTTACGCTCAGCTCTTTGGGAAACTGGTCGTCGAGTGTGAGCGACAGGGTGGGGACTTCGCCTTCGGCTCCGGCGATGTAGACCACATCGTCGTAAACCGGGGCTTTCTGGCAGCCTGCGACCGCCAATGCGATCAGTGCGAATAAACTATATTTCAGTTTCATGGCAATTTCTTTTTTTGTCCGTTAAACGATTACTTCCGGGCGGGGTTCTGAATCTGTATGGCCTCGATCAGGAACTTGTAAGGTTCGGGATTGCGGTATTCGTACTCCATATGATAGGTTCCGCAGCCGCCTTTCATCACCTTTTCTCCCTCTATGATCGGCTGCCACTGCGCCATGCCGGCCACCGATTTCATCGACTCGCCGTCGCGGGTTCTGTAGTTGGCGCCACCGTTGGTGCGGTAGGTGATATTCTCGAAATTTTCGGTGACGATGAACCTGCGGGCAACGTCCTTGAACGGAACCTCCGAGAAGTAGTTGGCACAGCTCTGCAGACGTCCGTCGAGATTCGAATCGCCGCTGCATCCGTACGCCTGCGAGATGAAGTAGTCGAAACACTTGCCGAATTCGCGGGGCATGTTGGCGTTCAGCTCGCCGTCGATGGCCAGTATGCGTCCCGTGCCCGAAGTGCGGCCGAAATAGGTGACCACGACATCCATGAAGACTTTGTAGCGGTTGGGGAAGCCCGATATGCCGTAGGGTTTCTTGCCGGTGCCGATGTTCGGCTCGTTGTCGATATCCAGTCCGTCGTATCCGTTGTCGATGATGCGTTGGCAGAAAGCATGCGCAAAACGCTGGATAGCCGCGATATTGCCTTCCGTGAGGTTGTCGTTGCCGTATGAGCGGTAGGGACCTTCCCAGCCCCAGTAGGCCAGCATCTCCTCTTCGGTGGCCGCCGTCGCGCCGTCGGGCGCCACGCCCATTTCGAATCCGTCGAAAAGCGAAGTGGCGATCACTTTCAGACCGCGCTTGTGCTGGGAATCCTCCATATCCTTGCGCTGGGCTTCGGTGATTGTCTGCCAGCCGCCCCACAGACCGACCATGTCGATGCTGTCGGGGAGGGATTTCATGTAGTTGGACGCCGAGGCTCCCGTGGCGCTCCAGTTTCCGAACCAGCCGAAGACGATTTCGTGGTCGCTGTTCTTATAGTCGCGCAGATCGGCGTAGTACTGATCCGACTTGGGGTAGGGCTTGACAATCTCCAGTTTTTCGGGATCGGTCTCACACGAGAACAACAGGGTGCCTGCCAATGCGATACATCCTAATTTTATGAGTTTGTTCATGGTTTTCAGACTTTTTGAGGTTCGTAATTTATTTGGCATCCCACCAGAGTTTCTGCGCGCAGTTGTCGCTGCCGCCGAGGAATTCATTTACGGCTTTGGCCACCTGCTCGGCATTGCCGTCGTACTCCTGCTGCGGCAGGGGCACGCGGCGGATCGTCGCGCCGGAGGGCAGTACGCCGCCGCTGCGGTTGGTCTGCGAGGGGAATACCTTCGGGTAACCCGTACGGCGGATTTCGCTCCACGCCTCCTGTCCGTCGGGGTAGAGTGCGATCCATTTCTGCACCATGATGCGTTCGAGTTCACGGCCGTCGGCGGCCCACTTGACGGTGACGCTGCTCGGACTCTCGATCGAGCCGACCTGTCCCAAGCCGGGATATTTCACCGGAGTGCTTTTGCTGTCGGACAGATATTTGTCGGCGTTCGGCGCGCCCCACTGGGAGAACGACGTGCGGATACCTTCGTTGTAGAGGTTTTCGGCCGTGCCGCCCATGTTCCAGCCGAGGAGTGCACCCTCGGCCCGCAGGAAGCAGACTTCGGCGGCGCACATCCATGTCAGCGGCGAGGTGAAGCCCACTTTGGGACAGCTGGCCAGCGACTGGTAGTCCTTGGGGTTGGAGATGATGCCGTTGGGGATTCCGTGGTAGGCGCCGTCCTTTTCGGCGGGCGAGAAGTAGCTTTCCAGACGCGGATCGCCGTATCCCGACAGGTAGCTCTCCATGGTTGCGCCCATGCGGCATTCGTTATATTCGCCCCAGAGGTATTCGAGCGGGTGTTTGTACGAGAAGCCGATGCCCGTGCGGGTGAGCAGCTGGGCCGAGTGGGTATTGTCGGTCATCACGCCGATGTTGTAGGCTCCGAACTGGAAATTTACGGCCTCCTCGGCCCAAGTCTGGGCATCGCCGGGAGCGGCGAAGCGTGCGCGCATGGCCAGACGCAGCTTGAGCGAGTTGGCGAAGCGGATCCACTTTTCCAGATCCGAATCGAACACCACGTCGAAGTCGGCGATGGGCTTCGCGCCCGAATCGGCTTCGTATGCGGCCTTGAGCGTTTTCAGCGCATGGTCCAGTTCCTTGATGAAGGTGCGGTAGACGGTCTCCTGCGAGTCGTAGGGCAGACCGCTCGACATTTTGCCGAAGGCGGTGTAGGGCAGCGGACCGTAGATGTCGGTCACACGGTGCATGGCCTGCACCTTGACCACCTCTCCCAGCGCGAAGACCACCGATGCGGAATCGACCTTCTGGCGCAGGATGTTCCATGAACTCATCACGTTATTGTAGGCCTGCTTGTAGGGTTCGTCCTTCCATTTGGCCGTGGGAAAGGCGTAGCAGGTCGAGTTGCTGCCGCTGTCCCAGTCCTGCGCCTGCCCGAAATATCCGGCATAGCTGTCGCCCAGCAGGTTGTCGGCCAGCTGGTAGGCGTTGGCGCCCTCGGCGAAGACGTTACGCTGCATGGTTTGGATGAACGCCGCCCATGCGTTGTCGCGGTCCACGTCTTCTGGGGTGGGTTTGTCTTTGCTGGTGTTGATATTGTCGAAGTCGCCCGTACACGAAGTCAGGCCCGTTGCCAAGAGTGCGAGTGCCGCAACTCCGCAAGCGATCGTATTGCGTAATTTTTTCATAACCTGTCTCTCCTGATTTAGAAATTAACTTTTACGCCGAAACCCCATGAACGCAGCGACGGCGGCATGAAATAGTCGAAGCCCTGATAGTACGTCCCGGTGTTAGAGGTCAGTTCTGGATCGAACGGCGCCTCGTTGTGGAGCATCAGCACGTTGTTGGCAATGAGCGAAAGGGTGATGCGCAGGCGTTCGCGGGCCAGTGCCGGGAGCGTGTAGCTCAGCGACAGTTCGCGCAGGCGGACGTTGGTCGCGCTGTAGACGTAGTTCGAAAGTACGCCCGTGGTGCCGCTGGCGGCTACCGAATAGAACGTCTTGGCGTCCATGCGTCCGCCGTTGACGATCGCGCCGCCGTTGTCGCGGTCGCGGGCCGTCGATTTCGATACGCCGTATTGGTCCATCATCGCCTCGGTGCCCGACACGACCACGCCGCCGACGCGGGCGTCGATCAAAAATCCGAGGTTCAGCCCCTTCCATGAGAAGGAGTTGCGCCATCCCAGCGTGTATTTGGGGTCTATCGAGCCGACCTTGACATAGGAGTTAGGCTCGATTTCGATGCCGTTGGTCATCGGGTTCACATAGATGTAGCCGTTGGGGTCCTGCTTGAGGTGTGTGGCGTAGATGTCGCCCATGGTGCCGCCCTTGGTCAGCACCATGCGGTACGACTCGGCCGTCGAAACGATGAATTCCTGCGGCGCCTTGACTGTGGTGCCCGTTACGGGGTCGGTCACGTATTCGTCGAGCAGTTCCTTGATCTCGTTGCGGTTGCGCGTGTAGGTCAGCGTCGTCTCCCATTTTACGGGACCGATGTTCTGGTTGAAGCCCGCTTTCAGCTCGATACCGCGGTTATTGACCTTGCCGGCGTTGGCGTAGGCATAGGAGTAACCCGACGACGAGGGAATCTCATACTTGAAGAGCTGGTTGTGGGTGTTGGTGTTGTAGTAGGTGAATTCGAGACTCAGCTTGTTGTTGAACATGCGCAGCTCCGTACCGATCTCGAACGATTTGGTAAGCTCCGGCTTGAGGTGCGAAGCGGCAGCGAAACCGTCGGTGCTGATGTTTTGGTCCTCCAGCGGAATGTAGGTGTAGGTCAGGTAGGGCGACGGGGGATTGCCCACGCCGGCGTACGAGCCGCGGATTTTCCAATAGTTGAGGATCTTGTTCTGCGGAATCAGCTCCGAGAGGATCAGCGATGCACCGACCGAAGGATAGACCGACGACATGGAGGGCGTGCCGGCCAGCGTCGAGAACCAGTCCGAGCGGACCGACGCATCGACGTAAACGAAATTCCGGAAGCCTACCTGCACCGATCCGTAGACGGCCTGCGTCTGCTGGCGGATGTGTTCACGGGTCATTTCGGTCGTCGGATCCGACATGTTGATGTTGCTGACGTGGAAGAAGTTGGCAAGACGCAGCAGGTTGCCGCTTTGTCCCATCATGTCGTATTTTTCGTCGTAGAGGCTGGCGCCGATGTTGGCCGTCAGGCGGAAATCGTCGCTGAGCTGCTTGTCGATGTTGAGCAGTACGTCGGCGTAGAGCGCGTTATTGGTCATCTTCTGCTCGCGGTAATGGCCTTTCGACTGGCAGAACAGTCCCGGCGTCGATGCGTAGAGTTTACGCTCGTAGTCGGTGTCGGCATGGTCCATGCGGATACGGCCCGAAAGGTTGATCCAGTCGGTGATCTTCCACTTGAGCGAGCCGCTGACGATATAGCGGTTCTGCGTGGTGTTGAACATGTTGCGGTTGGTGATCCAATAGGGGTTCTGGCTCAGGGCGTCGAGTCCCGTATTGCTGTAGGGCCAATACATCGTGGCGAAGTTGCGGCCTGAGTCGTAGATTTCGTAGGTCTTCAGACGCTCGAAATTCTCCGAAGGCGGGAAGAGGTAAACGGGCAGCAGCGGATTGTAGTAGAGTCCCTGCGCCACGCCGTTCTGCGACTCGCTCTTGGTGAAGAAGAAGTCGGTGTCGAGTTCGAGTTTGTCCTTGACCAGCTCGCGTCCGTGGCGGATCGTGAAGTTGTAACGCGAATATTCGTTGTTGGGAATGATGCCGCGCGAATTGACCGAACCGGCCGAAACGAACGACTGGCTGCGCTCCGAACTCGATGCCACGCTGACGGTGTTCTGCGTGTTGTAACCCGTCTGGAAGAAATCGTTGGGGTCGTACGACGAGGGCTTGCCGAGCTTCTCGCCCCAGCTTTTGAAATCGCCCGACTGACGGCCGTAGGTGTTCTGGAACTGATGGGTGACGAACGGATTCGAAAAGGTCGTGTTGTTGGAGTAGGAGACGTGCGTCGAGTGGTCCGCACTGCCTTTCTTGGTAGTGATGAGGATCACGCCGTTGGCGCCGCGGTTGCCGTAGAGCGCTGCGGCCGAAGCACCCGTCAGCACCGACAGCGACTCGATGTCGTCGGGATTGATGCTCGAAATGCCGTCGCTGTCGCCGACGCCCGCACCTTCGTAATAGTTGTCCGACTGGGTCGAGCGGAGCGACATCATCGGAATGCCGTTGAGTACGTAGAGCACGTTGTTGTCGCCGAAGAGCGATTTGGCGCCGCGCATTACCACGCGGGTCGAACCGCCGGTACCCGACGACGACTGGTTGATGCGCACGCCGGCCACTTTGCCGACCAGACTGTTCACCACGCTTACGTCCTTGACGATGCTGATGTCGTCGCCCGCAATCTGCTGTACGTTGTATGTCAGTGATTTCTGATCGCGCTTGATGCCGAGCGCCGTTACCACGACCGCGCCGATCTCTGCGGTGCTTTCCTGCAGCGCAAGGTTGATGACCGTCTGCGAGCCGACGATCCGCTGCTGGCTCTGATAGCCGATATAGGAGTAGACGATTTCGGCTCCGCTGCCCGGAACTCGGACCGTATAGCCGCCGTTGACGTCGGTCACGGCGGCGAAATTGGTGCCGGTGACCAGAACCGTCACGCCGACCAGCGGCAGCCCGGCCGCGTCGGTGACTTTGCCGGAAATCGAACGCTCCTGATCGTCTGCGGCGTCACCCCCCCCCACGAACAGGACTACCCGGTTGTCCGTAATCCTATGGGCGATGTCGGTTCCCTTGAGGACGGCCGTGACGACCGAATTGATGTCGCTGCTGGCGATGTGCGCCGAAACGCTCTGCGTTACGTCGATGTCGTTGTTGTAGAAGAAGGTGTAGCGGCTTTGCGTTTCGATGCTTTTCAGCACCTGCGACAACGCCGCATCGTTGAAGTCGAGCCGTATTTCCTGCGGATTATTCTGCGCGGCGGCTTGTGTGGCAAAAGTTGTTATTGCTGTGATTGACAGGCTGATGCGAACAGCGAGTCGGGTCTGAACGCAAAATTTTCGGCAATAAGTCTTGAACTTATCAAAATTTGTCATACCTTTACTGATTAATGGATTGATAGATCCGTGCGGGTAGCGGCCCGCCGGGTTTGTGTTTGATTCATTAAGGGAGCGGGAACTTCGGCAGAGGTTCCCGTGTTTTTTTTTATGACAGGCTTATTTCATAGGCAGGTTCGGGTTTTAGGTTGTTTGCAGTAGGTTCGGTTTTTATTTGAGGATGATCGTATCCTCCTCGCGTTCGTAAGTGAACGGTGTGGTTATTCGGATGACTTCGAGGATCGATTCCAGCGAATCCCCGAAACGGAACTCTCCGGTAAATTTCTTCCCGATGAACTTGTCGTTCATAATCACGATCTTGACATTGAACATCTGTTCCAGCCGGTGGCATACTTGTGTGAACGGCGTCTGGTGCAGCACCCAGACGTTGTCTTTCCAGCGTACGGGCTCTTTCGAGTCGGAGATCGTGCTGAGTTTCATTTCGCCGCTCTGAATATCATACGAGAGCTGCTGGCTGGGAACCATGCGGATACACTCTCGGCTGAGCCGGCTCTCCACTTCGACGGAACCCTCCAGCAGCGTGGTGGTGATGGTCTCCGAATCGGGGTAGGCCTCGATATTGAATTTCGTACCCAGCACCTTGATCTTCAGATCCCCGGCCCGAACGATAAAAGGATGTTTTTTGTCGTGTGCCACGTCGAAATAGGCTTCTCCCGACAGGAATATCTCGCGGGTCCGGCCGGCGAATTTTTCGGGATAGATCAGTTGTGCGCCGCGGTTGAGCGTAAGCTGCGTGCCGTCGGCAAGCGTCAGGTTCTCCACCTTTTCCCATGCGTTGTTGCGGATGAGCATTTCGGGTGCGGGACGCAGGGCGGTCGCCAGCCAGCCGGAAGTGAGGAAAACGATCATGAGCGATGCCGCGGCCAGCCAGATGCGGTAGGCTTTGGTGTAGTTGCGCTCCGGCCGAGCCTTATTGACTGCGTCGGCGTGGATGCGCGTCATCAGGCGCGTGAAGGAATTCCCTGCGCTGTAACGCTCGTCTGCACAAGGACTTTTTACCTGAATACGGGTGAATAATGAATTGTTGTCGTTCGTATGTTTCGAATCAGTCATTGGGTTCCGTCTATTGTCCGTTTACAAATAAGACAAGACGGACCTGAGAAACCACTAAGCCGATTTGCGATTTTTTCAGATTTTTTTCAGGAAAGGGGCTGCGGCAGCCTTCAGACGGCGCATGGCGATGGCTAGCTGTCCTTCGACGGTGCTTGGGGAGATGTCGAGTGCCGCGGCGATCTCTCGGTGGCTCATGCCGTCCTCCTTGGCCAGCTTGAAGATGATGCGGCAGCGTTCGGGGAGCTGTTCCACAGCGTCGGTCAGCGCGCTGTTCAGCAGTTGGAAGTCAACCGCCTCGTCCGCCGGGACCGCAGGATCGATGCTGACCTGCAGTTGTACCTGTGTAAAGCCGGACATACGGTTCCGGTAGCCGCTCAGCAGGTAGTTGGTACAACTGTTGCGCACGGCGCGGTAGATATAGGCATTGAAGTTTTCGATGCCGCCGAGCATTCCGCGGCTTTTCCACAGTTGAAAAAAGAGATCGGCAACGACGTCTTCGGCCGCCTGCTGCTGGTGCAGATACATGCGTGCGAATTGGAAAAGCCGGTCGTGATAGTGCAGGTAGAGTTGCTGGAATGCCTCTTCGTTCCCTTCGGTGACTTGCCGGAGAACGTCGTCGAACGCTATTTGTGCACTTTTTTTTGTCATGGATCGGCCCTTAGATCGCATAAGGGTAATTACAAATTTAATTATTTTATTCCGGTTCGCAAATTTTTTACAGATCTAGGCTTCCCTCTGCAGCCGCATATCGTTTTCTCCGGTATTCCGGCCGCAGCGTTTTTTCATCGGCAGAATCCGGGCCTATAGCCGGTATTTTGCAGTTGACTGCGGATTGCCGCAGCTTTTTTTCGCCGGACGAACCGGAAGCGGTTATCATATATATAAGAGTGGGACGGGGAAGGGGACGGACGCATGCCATTCAGCGATTTCAGGCGGAAATCAGGAACCTTCCGTGCCGCTTTATCCAGTCGGGGAGGGGGCCGGCGGAGATTCTTGGGGGCAACTTTTTCGGAACCGGGTTTTCTAGTCTGAAAATAATAAGCTATTTTTACTCCATTGAATTTTGCAATCCCACGATGAAAGACCGCAACGTCATTACCCCCCCCCTGCATAAGGAGGCCGAGTTCGGCGAGCTTTATAAACGCTACAAAGCCCGTTTCGAAAGTTTTGCCGTCGGATATGTGCAGGACCGGCTCATCGCCGAGGATGTCGTCACGGATGCTTTCATCTACTATTGGGAAAACCGCTCCCGGCTCGATGCGGACTGCAATGCCGCGGCCTATATCCTCACGACCATACGCCACAAATGCCTGAATTACCTGCGGGCCCTGCAGGTGCGGATGCGGGTCCACAACGAAGTGGGGGACCTTCAGCGTCGCGTGGTGAGCGAGAATATCCGCTCGCTGGAGCTTTGTGACCCTCAATACCTTTTTGCCGGCGAGATCGAGAAACTGGTGCGTGATTGCATGGCTGAAATGCCGGAACTGACGCGGCAGGTTTTCACGGCCCGGCGCATCCACGGCAAGTCCTACCGCGAAATCGCGGCCGAGTGCGGGATCACCGAGCGCCGTGTGGAGACCGAGCTTGAGAAAGCGCTCGGCAAACTGCGCGAAGTCCTGCGTGATTACCTGCCACTGGTGCTTGCCGCAGGCGTTCTGGAGCGCATTCTGCGATAAAATCAAAAAAAATGCTCTTTTTTCCGGGAAACCGGGCCGCCGGGGTGCTTTATTAATGTAAAGCCCAGGAACGGGCGTGTCGTAATATGGAAAAAGAGACCTTATATCGTTTTTATAAAGGCGAAGCCACCTCCGACGAACAGCGGCGTCTGATGGAGTGGCTCGATGCCGATCAGGAAAACCGGCGTATCTTCGACCGCGAACGCGGAATGTACAATGCATTGCTGCTGTTCGCTCCGGAGGAAAAGGCCGCGCGCGACTGTCTGCTGAACTGGCGCCGTGTAACGAGGTATGCCGTACAGGCGGCGGCCGTCGTTATATTGGCCGTCGGCATCGGTTGGGGATATGTTTCCTATAAGGAGCGGAGCTGGGCGAATCTTATGACCCGCGTGGCTGCGCCCGAAGGACAGCGCATCAATCTCACGCTGCAGGACGGTACCAATGTGTGGCTCAATTCGGGGACCGAGATCGAATATCCGTCGCTTTTCGCAGGAAATTCCCGGCAGGTACGGCTTTCGGGCGAGGCGCTGTTCGATGTCAGCCGTGACACCCGCCGGCCGTTTGTGGTTGAGACGTTCGCCTGTAAGGTTGAGGTGCTCGGCACGCGCTTTAACGTCAATGCTGACGAGCGGCACGATGTATTCTCTACGGCGCTCATGCGCGGCAGCGTCCGGGTGAGCTCCCTTGCCGACCCGCAGCAGCAGGTCGTGCTCAAACCCCACGAAAAAGTGCAGTTGAGCGGCGGGCAACTGTCGCTCCGTACGTCGGACGATCCCAACGAATATCTCTGGGCCGAGGGCCTTATTTCGGTGAGCGGCCGCAGTTTTGCAGATATACTCCACCGGTTCGAACACTGTTACGGCGTGCGTTTCGATGTGAAGCTCGACCGTATGCCCGATATTGAAGCGATGGGTAAGATCCGCATTTCGGACGGCATCGAACACGCCCTGCGCATCCTGCAGCGCAGTTGTTCTTTCCACTACGCATACGACCAAGAAACCAGCACGATAACCATATACTGACCGAACGTATAACTTTAAAACTTTGCCTGCCTATGAGATAATCCCGCATTCTGTCTTTTGCCGTTATCCCGGAAAAGGAAGCCCGAAACTGTTGGAGCAGCTCCGGGCGGAAAGGACAACGGTCTCTCGCATGATTTGCGACTAACCAAAACTATTACCTTTTAATCTACAAAGATATGAAGAAAAAAAGTATCAGGCAATCAAAGAACCTGATAATCTCCCTTTTTGCTGCGTTTTTGTGCCTTGCCGCCGGGACCGTCCGGGCGCAGGCAGGCCGTGTGACTATTGATATGCAACAGGTGAAAATGACGCAGATAATGGATGAGATCGAAAAACAAACCAAATTTCTGTTTATTTACGACAAAAATATCAGCGTTGATCGTACGGCCAGCGTGGCAGGTGCGCGAACAGCCGGTTGCCGAGGCTCTCGCGCAAATGCTCGCAGGCACCGATCTGACGTATGAGATCAACAGTTCGAACATCATCCTTTCGACGCGTTCGGCGGATGCGGCGGCATCCTCATCCCTGCGCAATGTCGCGGGTGTGGTGCTCGATGCACACGGACAACCCATTATCGGCGCGTCGGTCGTTATCAAAGGTACGACGATCGGTATCAGCACCAATGTCGACGGCAGTTTCGGACTGCAGATTCCCGCTTCGGTGAAGGACCCGGTGCTCGTGGTCAATTATTTGGGCTGCGAACCGCAGGAGATCGCTGTGGGAAGCCGCGCCGACTTCCGTATCACGATGGTCGAATCGGCCGTCGCGCTGGATAACGTGGTGGTGACGGCCCTCGGTATCAAACGTCAGGAAAAGGCGCTCTCGTACAACGTCCAGCAGGTGAAATCCGAGGACATCGTTACGGTCAAGGACGCCAACTTCATGAACGCTCTCAACGGCAAGGTCGCCGGTGTGCAGATCAACTCCTCGCCGGTGTGCAGATCAACTCCTCGGCGGCGGGCGTCGGCGGCGCGGCCCGCGTGGTGATGCGCGGTGCCAAATCGCTCTACAAGGACAACAACGCCCTCTATGTGATTGACGGTATTCCGATGTCGAACGTCAGCTTCGGCTCGAATGACGACGGCCTGCGGGGCAATTACATGGGGTCGGACGGCGTGGCGGACATCAACCCCGACGACATCGAGTCGATTTCGGTACTGACCGGCCCTTCAGCCGCGGCTCTCTACGGTTCGGACGCTGCCAATGGCGTGGTGCTCATTAACACCAAGAAGGGACAGGCCGACAAAACGTCGGTGACCTTCTCCAACAGCACCACCTTCTCGTCGCCTTTCGTGATGCCCCGCTTCCAGAATACCTACGGCAATGTTTCCGGGTCCTACCAGAGCTGGGGTGACAAAACCTTGCGCCGCTTCGATCCCGAAGGATTCTTCAACACGGGGTCGAGCGTCAACAACTCCCTGACCTTCTCGACGGGTACGCAGAAGCACCAGACCTATTTTTCGGCCGCGACGACCAATGCCCGCAACATCCTGCCCAACAGCGGCTACAATCGCTACAACTTTACGTTCCGCGACGTCACCAAGTTCCTCAAAGACAAGCTGACCGTCGATCTGAGTGCGAGCTACATCCTGCAGGACAACAAGAACATGATCGCAGCGGGCAAATACTTCAACCCGCTGCCGGCGCTCTATCTCTTTCCGCGCGGCGACGACTTTGACAACGTGCGTCTCTACCAGCGTTGGGACGAATCGCGCAACCTCTATACGCAGGCATGGGATTACGGTTCGGGCGACATGTCGTTCCAGAACCCCTACTGGATCATGAATAAGATGATCAACCAGACTAAAAAGCGTCGTTATATGCTCAGTGCCAACCTCAAGTACGACGTAACCGATTGGCTCGACGTGACGGGCCGCGTCAAGGTCGATAACGCCGATATGGACATTACCGAGAAACGCTATGCCGGCACCGACACCAACTTCGCGGGCGAGAAGGGTATGTATTCAATCATCAAGCGTAACGACCGTCAGATCTATGCCGATGCCATCGCCAACATCGATCTTACCTTCGCCGGGGACTACCACCTGAGCGCCAATGTCGGTGCGTCGCTCAAGGACGTCCGCATGGATTTCATGGGCTGGGGTGGCGACCTGCGCAAGATTCCCAACTTCTTCTCGATTACCAATATATCGACCACCAACTACAAGGAGCGTGAGGACGGTTCGCACATTCAGTCGCAGAGCATCTTCGCCAACGTCGAGCTGGCGTGGAAGAGTATGCTTTACCTGACCGTCACCGGTCGCAACGACTGGGAATCGGCTCTCGCCTTCTCGAAATACAAGTCGTTCTTCTATCCTTCGGTCGGACTTTCGGCCGTCGTTTCCGAGATGGTCGATATGCCGGAATGGTTCTCCTTCCTCAAGGTGCGCGGTTCCTATTCGGCCGTAGGCTCTTCCTATGCGGCCTACTTGACCAAACCCTACTATGATTACAAGGGACAGACGCACGAATGGGACTCGCTTCACCGCTTCCCCAACGAGAACCTCAAGCCGGAGAAGACCAAATCGTGGGAAGTAGGTCTCAATGCCCGTTTCTTCGGCGGCAAGCTCAACTTCGACGCTACATGGTACCGCTCGGATACCTTCAACCAGACCTTCGAATCGACCCCTTCGTCCACGTCGGGTTATTCGTCGGTACTCGTGCAGGCCGGTCAGGTCCGTAATTCGGGTCTCGAAATGCTGCTGAACTACCATAATACGTGGCGTGACTTCACATGGAACACGAGCGTGACCTACACGATGAACCGCAACAAGATCATCAGGCTCGCCAACGGCGTCATCAGCCCCGTCGACGGACAGCCTATCGATATGCCCTATCTAGAGAAGGCGACCCTCGGCGATGCCGGTTCGCCGCAGGTCATCCTCTACGAAGGCGGCACGATGGGCGACCTTTACATCAACCGCGAACTGCGCACCGACCTCAACGGAAACATTTATGTCGATCCGCAGACCAACAAGGTAGAACTGACCACCACCGAGCGCCGCAAGGTCGCCAGCCTGCTGCCCAAGGGCAATATCGGCTGGAGCAACAGTTTTGCATGGAAGGGACTGAACCTGAATGTGATGTTCGCGGCCCGTCTGGGCGGTTCTGTCGTTTCGAATACCGAGGCGTTCCTCGATTACTACGGCGTTTCGGAACGTTCGGCGGCAGCCCGTGAGGCCGGCGGCGTGCGGATAAACAACGGCATGGTCGATGCCCAGAATTACTATCAGACCATCGGTGCCGGCACGGGTGCCGGCGCATACTACATTTACGATGCGACCAACGTACGTATGCAGGAGCTGTCGCTGGCCTATACGCTGCCCAAGCGCTGGTTCCGTCAGAAGATGGCAATGACCGTTTCTCTCGTGGGCCGTAATCTGTGGATGATTTACAACAAGGCTCCGTTCGACCCCGAACTGACGCCCTCGACGGCCGACAACTTCTTGCAGGGCGTGGACTACTTCATGCTGCCCAGCTTGCGGAACATCGGATTTACCGTGAAGTTACAATTCTAAAATCCTGACCAAGATGAAAGCAAACACTATAATTCGTCGGTTCGGCCGTTTTGCGGCTTGTGTGGCCATGCTCGCCGCCGCGGCCTGCACCGGTAATTTCGAAGATTACAATACCAAACCTTTCCGCCCGTCGGACGACGACCTGAATGGCGACAACGTCGGCGTGGGCATTCTTTTTCCCGCGATGATGGAGTTCGTCACCCATTTTCAGGTCAATGCTTCGCAGATGCACGACGTGCTTGTGGCCGACGAACTGGGCGGTTACACCTCTGCCGTGAAGTCCTACCAAGGACAGAACATCGCTACCTACAATCCGTCGGACAAATTCAACGACTATATTTTCGAGCAGACATTCGCCAATTTCTACGGCAACTACTTCAAGGTCGAGACCCAGACCGGCGGCGAGGGGCCCGTTTACCAGCTGGCCCGTATCCTGCGCGTGGCGGCCATGCTGCGCGTGACCGACGCCTACGGTCCGATTCCCTATTCGAAGATGCAGAACGGCACCTTCTCGGTGCCTTACGACAGCCAGCGCGATGTCTACATGGCGATGATCGACGATTTGGATGCGGCGATGGAGACGCTCTACACGTTCGCGTCGGCCGGTGACGGCATTCTGATGCGCGATTTCGATATCAGCTCTTTCAAGGGCGATTCGCGGCTGTGGGTGAGCTTCGCCAATACACTCAAACTGCGGATGGCCATTCGCATGAGCGGTGTGGAGCCGGAAGCGCGCCGCATCGCCGAAGAGGCTGTGCGCGATATGGCGACATACGGTCTGATAGACGCCAATGCCGAGAACCTGAGCTTCTCGTCCGATTCCCGTCAGAATCCGTTCTACACGCAAGCGACGAGCACCTCTTGGCAGGACCTGCGGTCGAACGCCAGCATCGTGATGTACATGAACGCCTACGAGGATCCGCGCCGGGCTTCCTATTTTTCGAAGTCGGGCTACGACGGGATCTACGTCGGTGTGCGTGCGGGCATTCAGAATGTGACGCCGACCGACTATGCGACCTACTCTTATCCGCTCTTCGCCGAAAAGGACCCCGTGCCGGTGATGTACGCTTCGGAAAGCTGGTTCCTGCGTGCCGAGGGCGCTCTGCTGGGCTGGACGATGGGCGACACGGCCGAAAACCTCTATAACACGGGTGTCAAAACCTCGCTCGAACTTTGGGGAAACGGCTCTTCGTACGAGACTTATATCGCTTCCGAAACGGCTCCCGCGCTCTCCTATGCGGATCCGCGCAACAAGCATAACGTTTCGGATTTCGGTACGGCCGTATCGGTCAAATGGGCTGACGACGGCAACGAACTGGAGCGCATCATCACCCAGAAATGGATCGCCAACCATATGATCGGCCACGAAGCATGGGCTGACGTGCGCCGGACGGGCTATCCCCGCCTGTTGCAGGTGGTCAACAACCTGAGCGGCGGCATGTGGGGCAATGTAGACAGCAGCAAGGGAATGCGCCGCCTGCACTATCCCCAGTCGGAGTACGACAACAACCGCGAGAACGTACTCAGGGGCGTCGAATTGCTCGGCGGCAGTGACCTGCACGGCACCGATGTGTGGTGGGCGAAGAAATAAGACCTTAAAATGAAAATACCAAGTGTGATATGAAAAAGAAGATAATTTCCCTGATGATAGCGGTCCTCGCGGCCGGGGCCTTTGTCTCGTGCAGCGACTGGACCGAACCCGAAGCGCGGGACTTCACGCAGCACAAGCCCGCATCCTATTACGAGAACCTGCGTGCATGGAAAGCCGACAAGAGCCATCCCATCGCCTTCGGTTGGTTCGGCGGCTGGGACCCCACGGGGGCCACGACGGCGACCAGCCTGATGGGGATTCCCGACAGCGTTTCGCTGGTGGCCAACTGGGCGACTTTTTCCCTTACGCCCGAACAGATGGAAGAGGTTGTTCAGGTCAAGAAGCTGAAAGGTACCGACGTGGTCGTGACCATCCTGCTGACCAACGTCGGCGCCAAGGCGACGCCCGAAGAGGTGACCGCCGGTGTCGAGGATACATGGGAGCAGGTGCGCCTGATGCGCGAGTATTGGGGCTGGACGGACGATGCAGATGCCGCCCAGATCGAGGCGGCCATCCGCAAATACGCCAACGGGTTGGTCGACGAGGTGCTCAAGTACGGCTATACGGGTCTCGACCTCGACTATGAACCCGGTTTGGGGTCTTACCACAACGGCAATATCGTGATGAATCAGTCCCAGCAGGGCGATATCTATGCCGGCACCTCCCCCTCGCAGCGTACGACGTGGTTCGTCGATGAATGCTCCAAACGTCTCGGTCCGAAATCGGGAAGCGGCAAACTGCTGATCGTTGACGGACTGGTGTCGTCGATGCCTAAGGAGACAATCGAATGCTTTGATTACTATATTCTGCAGACATACGCTTTGACAGCCCAGTCTTCGCTGGATTCCTACCGTTTGGCCGGGCTGGTCAACGCCTTCGGTGACATAATCGACGAGGAGACCATCACCAACCGCACTCTTGTTACCGAGAATTTCGAACCCGAAGCGATGTGGAAATACGGTGGAACGAGCTGTCGCCTTCCGGACGGGACCTACACCAATTCGCTGCAGGCCATGGCGCTCTGGCAGCCGGCCAACGGATTTCGCAAGGGCGGCATCGGCGCTTACCAGATGCAGAACGACTTCAAGAATGACTGTTACAAATATTTCCGCGCCGCCATCAACGCCATGGACAAGTTGGAAAAGGGCGGGGCGGAAGCTGACGACCAGCAATAATAAAACCGAATGAGATTATGAAAAATATGCTGAATATCCGCATCTGCCGGGCCTTATTCGCAGGTGCGCTGCTGACCGGGCTCGTTACCGGCTGCGACAATGCCGATCTCGGTGCGCTCGACAATGCCGCCTATATCAAAGAGGCTCAGAAAGCGTCGAGTACGACCGTCAAGGTCGAGGATGACGGCGGTAAGACTTCGCTTACCGTTCGTCTGGGCGGTAAGGGCGATACAGAGACCGCTTTCCGCTTCGAGATGAATCCCGACGTGCTGGAGCGTTATAATGCACTTAACGGAACTTCGTACGTACAGTTGCCGGAAACCTGTTTTGAACTGCCTGCCGATCCTGTCATAGTTCCGGCCGGCGAAGTGGCTGCCGCACCTGCGCAAATCGACATCCTGCCCTTCTCCGAAGAGATGGATGATTCGGGTTCTGTCTACGCTCTGCCCGTGACGCTGCGCTGTGTAAGCGGCGGTATGAAGATGTTGGGCGATGCGTCCGATTTCCTGATCGTCTGCGAGCGAAAGAAGATCATTCCCGTTCCGATCTTCAATAGCGAATACCGGACCGGAGGCTCCAGCAAACTGAACCGTGTGATGCTGAACATGAAGGATGCGCCCATCACCTTCAATGCCTATACCATCGAGTTCAAGATGTACAAAGAGGAGTTCACGGCCCGTAACTACATGATCGTCGGTTTCGACAACGGCGAGGGAAATATCAACAACCGTATGTGGGTCCGCTTCGAGGCTTCGTCCACCACTTCGGATGTGGTGAACCGTTGGATGCAGATGAACACCATGGCCCAGCCCGGCCAAACTGCTGTGACGCCCTGCGAGGCGAAGAAGTGGCAGCATGTGGCCATCGTCTTTGACGGCTCCGCGACGAGCCTTTACCTCGATGGTGAGCAGGTCGTACAGAAATCGGCTCCGCGCAATACCGTTACGTTCAAGTATTTTGCCCTGCTGCCGCAGCCCAGCTACTGCAATACGACCATCTCGTTCAGCGAAGTGCGCCTGTGGAACGTGGCCCGCACCTCCACTCAGCTCAAGAACAACGTGAATAACGTCGATCCCAAGAGCGAAGGCCTGCTGGGCTACTGGAAGATGAACGAAGGCCATGGGTACACGTTTGAGGACGCCACTGGCAACGGCAATACCGCCGAATGCGAATATTCGCGTGCCGGCGACTTGTGGGACCCGCAGTCTTACGGCCCTGCGACCGGATTGGAATGGGCGCCCGATATGGACAATATGTAACTCTTGTTCCGTTCGCTCTTTTTTGCTAATTTAGAACCGAGTTAATGGAGCGCAGGGGCCCTGCAATACGCCCCTGCGCTTTTTCAGCGATAAAAACTACTGGAATATGGAAAAAAGACTCTTTCTGTTCGGCGGTTTGGCCGCCGTCGCTGCGACGGGATGCGCCCGGCAGTCCGAAGCGCCGGCCCGTCCGATGAACATCCTCTATATCATGACCGACGACCATACGGCGCAAATGATGAGCTGTTACGATACGCGTTACGCTTCGACGCCCAATCTCGACCGCATCGCCGTCGAGGGCGTGCGTTTCACCAACAGTTTCGTCGCCAATTCCTTGAGCGGTCCCAGCCGCGCCTGTATGCTTACGGGCAAGCATTCCCACAAAAACGGTTTTTACGACAACACGACCTGCGTCTTTGACAATACGCAGCAGACTTTCCCCAAGCTGTTGCAACAGGCCGGATACGAAACGGCCGTCGTCGGCAAATGGCATCTCGAAAGTCTGCCCACCGGGTTCGACCATTGGGAGATCGTTCCCGGACAGGGCGATTACTACAATCCCGATTTTATCCGCCAGACAGGTGATACGGTGCGTTCCGAAGGGTACATTACCAACCTTATTACCGACAAGAGTCTCGATTGGCTGCGTTCGGGGCGTGATCCGGAGAAACCTTTCTGCCTGCTGGTGCATCATAAGGCCCAGCACCGCAATTGGATGGCCGACACCTGCAATCTGGCGCTTTACGAAGAGCTGGACTTTCCGCTTCCCGATACTTTTTTCGATGATTACGAGGGGCGTCCGGCCGCCGCAGCGCAGGAGATGAGCATTATGAAGGACATGGACCTGATCTATGACCTCAAAATGTGGCGGCCCGATAAGCGGAGTCGCCTGAAAGGCACCTACGAAGCGTTTGTCGGGCGGATGAATCCCGAACAGCGGGCGGCGTGGGACCGATTCTATACGCCGCTGATCGAGGATTTCTACCGCCGCAATCCGCAGGGCCGTGAACTGGCTCAATGGAAATTCACGCGTTATATGCGTGACTATATGAAAGTACTGAAATCGCTCGATGACAATGTCGGCCGCCTGCTGGATTATCTCGACGAGTCGGGGCTGGCCGAAAACACGCTGGTGGTCTACACTTCCGATCAAGGCTTCTACATGGGTGAGCACGGCTGGTTTGACAAGCGTTTCATGTACGAGGAGTCGTTCCGCACGCCGTTGGTGATGCGTCTGCCGGGCGGTGCCCGCGGCGACATCGCCGAAATGGTGCAGAATATCGACTATGCGCCGACATTCCTCGAACTGGCCGGAGTGCCCGTGCCCGACGACATACAGGGTGTTTCGCTGCTGCCGTTGCTGCGGGGCGAACATCCTGCTGGCTGGCGGCGCTCGTTGTACTACCATTTCTACGAATATCCGGCCGAACACATGGTCAGGCGCCATTACGGCGTGCGTAACGACCGCTGGAAGCTGATCCATTTCTACAATGACATCGACCAATGGGAGCTTTACGACCTGCAGGAAGATCCGCACGAACTGCGGAACCTTTACGGCCTGCCGGAATATGCTGCGCCCCGGCGGGAAATGACGGATGAGCTGGTGCGCCTGCAGACTCAGTACGGCGATACGCTGGCTCTGCGCAGGAACGGACGTGTAACGGCCGCAAACGGCAATTGATCGTGACCGGGCGCATGACACTTGTTCGCATTTATGCTGCGTTGGCTGTGGGAATGTGGCTCATGGCCTGCACCGGGCCTGCGCCGGATGAACGGCCCGTGCTGATTCCCGCTCCGCAGAAAACGATATGGGGCGACGGGACCTACCGGCTCCCTGAACGGTTGCAGTTGGGCATCGCCGATACGGTTCTCATCGCCGCGGCCGGCTACGTGAACGAGGTGCTGGCGCCTTATGGCACTGTCGCCGTAGATCGGTGCGACCGGGGAGATATCGTGTTGGAACTCGATTCGGCCGCCTTGCCGCCTGAAGGGTACCGCCTGTCGGTGACGCACGCCGGCGTACGGATCGGGGGCGGTTCCTACCGGGGCGTCGTCAATGGCATCGCCACGCTGCGGCAGCTGTTGCCAGCGAAAGCCGGAAGCGGAGCGAAGATTCCTTATGCGGAGATCGCCGATCGGCCGGCGTTCGGATGGCGCGGCGTGATGCTCGACGTGAGCCGGCACTTTTTCGACAAAGAGGAGATTTTTACGCTGCTGGACCAGATGGCCCGGCTCAAGCTCAACAAATTTCATTGGCATCTGACCGACGATCAGGGCTGGCGGATTGAGATTCCGTGTTATCCCGAACTCACGCAAGAGGGGGCATGGCGGCTTTTCAATCGGCAGGACACGTTGTGCATGGGCCGCGCGGCGCGGGAACAAAACGACGATTTCCTGCTTCCCGTCCGGCGGCTGCGGACCGATGGCGCCGACACGCTTTACGGGGGATATTATACACGGAAGGATATCCGCGAGGTGGTGGCCTATGCCGCGGTTCGGGGTATCGACGTGATTCCCGAAATCGACATGCCCGGCCATTGCTTGCAGGCCATCGACAGCTATCCGTGGCTGGCCTGTTTCGGACGCGGTTCGTGGGGGCAATCCTTCTCTTCGCCGCTGTGCGTGGGCAAGGACCGGACACTGGCGTTCTGCGAAAGTGTCTGGGAAGAGCTTTTCGAACTTTTCCCCTATGAATATGTTCACATGGGTGGCGACGAGGTCGATAAGAGCAACTGGAAACGTTGTCCCGACTGTCAGACCCGTATGCGTGCCGAAGGGCTGCCTGACGAAGCGGCTCTTCAGGCGTGGTTCATGCACCGTATGCAGCGCTTTTGCGAAGCCCGCGGACGCCGCATGATCGGCTGGGACGAGATACTGGAAGGCGGAGCCGTTCCCGGTGCTACGGTCATGTGGTGGCGGCCGTGGGAACCGCAGTCCGTGAGTGCGGCCACCCGGCAGGGCTGTGAGGTCGTCCTCTGTCCGCAGTCGTGGTTCTATTTCTCGCTGGAAGAGGACGCAAACTCGCTCGCGCGCATCTGTCGCTTCGATATGCTGCCGGACTCGCTGTCCGATGCGCAGAAAAGACAGATCAAAGGCGTGCAGGGCAACCTCTGGACCGAAAAAATCCCAACGTGGTCCCGTGCGGAATATATGTTTTACCCGCGCCTGCTCGTTCTGGCCGAGAAAGGGTGGACCGAGCCGGGCAAGTTTGACGAGGACGCTTTCATGTCGCGGCTGCTGGACTATTGCCGACGGCTGGATGATGAGGGTGTCAACTATCGGATTCCGTCGCTGACGAATTATCATGCTGTCAGCGTCTTCACCGATTCGGTCCGGACTGCCGTCGTCTGTCCGCTGCCCGGTGCCGTTTTGCGCTATACGCTCGACGGCTCGGTGCCGACCGTAAACTCGCCGCGTTACGACGCCCCGCTGGTTATCCGCGACGATTGTATGCTGCACATCCGTCCCTACCATGCCGACGGCCGTACGGGCGACTGGATAACCGTCCGCTATGAGAAGCAGGATTATGCGCGGCCTTTGGAGCCGCGGGACACTGAACCCGGTTTGTGCGTCGATTGGTACTTCCGCCGTTTTCCCGGTTGCGACGCGATCGGCATTCCGGAGACTCTTTACGCTGCCGGCGGCCGTTGTGTCGTCGATTCGGTCTGTTTCCCTCGTGCGGCTGCCGGCCGCCGGGCCGTCGGGATGATTTTCCGGGGGTATATCGACATTCCGGCAACCGGGATCTATACCTTTGCGCTCGCTTCCGACGACGGCGCCATCCTGCGTATCGGCGGCAGGGTGGTGGTTGATAACGACGGAGAACATCCTCTGCTCGAAAAGAGCGGACAGGTTGCGTTGTCTGCGGGCCTGCATCCGCTCGAACTGCGCTATTTCGATTACAACGGCGGCGAGATTCGTCTTGTCCTGCTCGGCGACGACGGTGCTCGCCACCCGCTCGATACCGACCTGCTCCGCCACGATCCGTGAGGATTGTATTTTCGGTTTAAAGTCGTGTGATTGTCAATGCGTGTGCGAATTGTTTGCAGGAAGCTAAAAAACAAGGGGTCGCAATATTTTGCAACCCCTTGTTCACAATAGTGGAGAATACGAGAGTCGAACTCGTGACCTCTTGCATGCCATGCAAGCGCTCTAGCCAACTGAGCTAATCCCCCAATGCAGGTGCAAAGATAATCGGATTTTTTTATTTCTGCAATTTACGCTCGGAAAAAATCGCCGAAAATGAATTTTTACCGCAAAATCCGCATCAGATCCGCATCCGGATCGTATCTGGACTGCGGGCAGAGCCGCTCTGGGCTGCATCAGGAGCGCATTCAGATGCGTTCATGACGGTATTCGGACCGCATACCGAGCCGCATCGACTGTGGCGGGACAGCTTCTGAACAGCATCTGAGCTGTAGCCGGCCTGTATACAGAGCTGCATTAACCGTAGCGAGACTGCATCCAAACCGCATCCAAATTGCATCCGATCTGTAGTCGGACTGCATGCAGAGCCGCATAGGGGAGTGCCTTGACGGCCCTCGCCGGATATGTCGCCGAATACGTCGCCGGCTCATCGTTGACGGTCCCCGGCTGTCGCCGGGGCATATGAAATCCCCGATTTTTGCGTTATTGAATAGAGCCGGGGCCTGAAGACGATTCGGAAAGCAAGGATCGGAACGGCTGTTGCACTGATGCTCGGCATCGCAGCTTCAGCCGGCAGCCTGCGGCGACTGAAAAACAGCATACTATGAAAGCAATCGAACTGACGACAACGGAATTCCAGACGCGGATTTATGACTTCCGAGCCAATCCGGAATGGAAATACGAGGGCGACCTGCCCGCCGTAATCGATTTTTACGCCCCGTGGTGCGGTTCCTGCAGGATGATGGGGCCGGTTATGGAGTCGCTGGCCGAAGAATATGCCGGGAAGGTCCGCATGTATAAGGTGAATGTGGACAAGGAAAAACGGCTTGCGGCGATATTCCGCGTGCGGAGCATTCCGACGTTCCTGTTTATTCCCATGTCCGGTGAACCGAAGCACGCCAACGGAGCCATGGAGATCGCCCAAATGCGCCGGATCATCGACACCACGCTTCTCGAACACTGAATCGGTCCACGGCCGCAAGGACATACGGTATGAAGACATGCTTCTTGCCTTTTATGACTTTGCGGAGGGGGCAGCAGCAGGCTGCGCCCGCTCTGCATAAAACCTCCGCCTTGTTGCGATGGATGCCGTTCGGACGCGGGACCTGTTCTTGCGAACGCTTCTCGAAGCCCTTTCACCCATATGCCTGCTGTCGGAACCAGCGTATGCGGCGCTTTGGTTGCCGGAAGCGGGAGATATGCCCTGAAATAAGAAACAGCCGGTCATGAGAACTGCACCCCAAAAGTTAGACAAAAAACTTTTGGGGTGTTATGTATAATCATTACGTGCGACAAGAGGTCGTGTAAGTAATTGTTTAACAATTAAATGAAGTAACAAATATCATTCAGATCAGATTAAACCTATTGTTCCGTCAATAGTAGCCTACGGTCACGTGCGTCGCTCAAAAGGCGGGGTGCGAAGCTGGCCGGACAAAGTAGCCCTTCCGCAAGGAGAAGCCCGAACCGCGAGGGAACGGCAACTGCTCTTAGCACAAAAGAGTCGGGGAGCGAGGCTGGGCGGTATGGTTAGCACAAGCGAACTGTTATAAGCGTCGTAATGTACGAACAAGCCAAAGTTGCTGAGAGGCTTGAACCAAAAGGTAACGCAGTCGGATAACCCTTTGTATTGTGGGGTTACACGGACAAAGCACTGCCGGCGCAACGGACAGAACCTAACCCGCTCATTTGTTACTTACGCGAAACTTGGTAAACCCGTATCTCTCCTGCCTTCGGGCAGGTAAGCCGACCGCAAGGAAAGCCGAATGAGGTGCGGGTATGGGAACGCAGAAAAAGCGAATGCCGTCCTGTAACGGGGCGGATAGGAGTTTCAACGTCACTCCGCCGCGAAAGCGGGCAGACTTCTGCGAGGTGACTCTTTACAAGAAACTATGTAGAACTTTCTAAAAGAAGGAATGCAAATGAACGAGATTAATTTATCGTGTGCGCCTGCTGACCGTAGGCAGTGGAACAACTGGACCGACATTGATTGGGCCGGATGCGAAGCTGCGGTTCAGAAGCTGCAAGGACGTATTGTAAAGGCTCAGAAAGAGGGTCGTCCGGGCAAGGTAAAAGCCCTGCAATGGACATTGACCCACTCGTTTTACGCCAAAGCGTTGGCGGTCAAACGAGTTACCTCTAACAAAGGTAAGAACACGGCGGGAGTGGATAAAGTTCTCTGGACTACTCCCAACGCAAAAATGGGTGCTGTCGCCGATCTGAAAAGACGTGGCTACAACCCGCAACCGTTACGAAGGGTACATATCAAGAAGAGTAACGGCAAACTCCGTCCGTTAGGAATACCCACAATGAAAGACAGGGCCATGCAGGCATTATACCTCATGGCTCTGAACCCGGTAGCAGAAACTACCGCCGACAGACACTCTTACGGCTTCCGTAGGGAAAGGTGTACGGTCGATGCGATAGTACAATGCCATACGATACTTTCAAAAGAGGTATCTCCGCAATGGATACTCGAGGGAGACATCAAAGGTTGTTTCGACCACATCAGCCACCAGTGGCTACTCGACAATATCCCTACGGATAAGGTCATGCTCTGTAAATGGCTGGAAAGTGGATTCGTATTCAACCGGCAACTGTTTCCCACCGAGGAAGGTGCGCCGCAGGGCGGTATCATATCGCCGACACTCGCGAATATGGCACTCGACGGCCTGCAAGCAATGCTTGCAGAGAATTTCAAACTGAGACGTACCAAAATGGGATATTTCAATCCTATGGTGAATCTGGTACGATATGCAGACGATTTTATAATTACCTGTTCCGACAGGGAAACACTGGAAACACTTGTCAGACCTGCAGTCAGTGAGTTTCTTCAAGCACGGGGGCTTACCCTATCAGAAGAAAAGACGAAGATTACTCATATCGACGAAGGATTTGATTTTCTGGGTTTCAATGTTAGGAAATATAAAGGTACGCTGCTTATCAAGCCGTCAAAGAAGAACGTCAAGGAGTTCCTTGCCAAAATTAAAAGTATTGTTCGTAAGAACCAAGCTATTAGGCAGGACAAACTTATCGGACTTCTAAACCCCGTCATAACCGGTTGGGGCAACTATTACAAGGGTTGCGTAGCCGCCAAAACCTTCAAGAACGCAGACGCACAAATCTTCTACAAACTGTGGGCGTGGGCATTACGCCGCCACCGCCACAAGGGTAAGAAGTGGGTTTACAACAGGTATTTTCTGTCGAAGAAAGGCCGGGCGTGGACATTCGGTACGATGCTGAAGAACAACGGGAAACCATTTCCGTACACACTGAAGTATCTATCCGATATTGATACGAAGACCAAGCCTATCAAAATCCGCAGCAAAGCCAACCCATTCGACCCGGAATGGCGACCATACTTTGAGATGCGTAACAGGATGAAAATGTTAAGCTCTCTCAAAGGCAAACAGGGCTTTCTCAGAATGTGGGAGAAACAAAATCAGCGTTGTCCGTTGTGCGGCGAGATAATCGACGCGGATAAAATCTGGACTATTGCGGAGTTATCCGACAAGTCCGGCAAATCCAAAATCATCGCCCATGACAGATGCAGTCGTACACTTACCCGTAAAATTAGAGCTTATGAGCCGGTTTCATAATAGAAACTTTGAGTTGCTTGAGCCGTATGATGCGAAAGTATCACGTACGGTTCTTAGAGGGGAAGGGAGCAGTAATGCTCCCGACCTACTCGACACATTAGAGCAGAAACGTACAGCAATCGCCTTGTATAATCAAGGCCATGGAAGCACCGTTATCAGTAGTCGCCAATTAGACGTAACGGAACGTATTATCCGGCGCTGGATCCGACGTTATCGGGAAGTCGGGTTATCTGGGTTGTCCTATAAAATTCGAGATGGTCCTTTTAAGGAATCTATTGTACGGGAAATCCGAGAAAAATATGTACCTTTCGAAGAGATTTCAGCCCGCTATGCCATAAGCGAAGCTTCTGTACGCCGCTGGGTAAAGGCGGTTCAAACGGAGGGTTACGCTATACTATACAAACCATCCAAACGCGGACGCCCACCAAAGATCATGGGTAGGCCTAAGAAGAAAGGTACACAAACGGAGTTGGAGAAATTGCAGGAAGAACTGGAATATCTACGCGCCGAGAATGCACTGTTAAAAAAAGAGAAAGCCTTAGTCGAAGAAAAGGAATCCCGACTACGCTCGATTGGGCAGAAGCCATCGAAGAACTAAGGCTCATTTATAAGCTTGATTATTTACTCAAGCTAAAGAAGATGGCTCGATCGACGTTCTATTATTACCGCAGCCGGTTCTTACAGGAAGACAAATATAAACACCTGCGAGGACGAATAGCAAACTTGTATCACCAGCACAAGGGACGTTATGGCTATCGACGTATAACCTTGAGTTTGCACAATGAGGGGATTACGATCAATCATAAGACCGTAGAGCGCTTAATGCGAGAGATGGGACTGAAATCACAAGTGCGAAAAGTACGTTATAGGTCTTATAAGGGCGAGGTGGGAAAAATAGCGCCGAATCTGTTGCAACGTAATTTTAAATCCGATGCTCCGAATCGCAAATGGGCGACCGACGTAACTCAAATTGCGATCGGAAATCAAAAGTGTTCTCTCTCTCCGATACTCGACATGTATAATGGTGAGATCATTACGTACACGGTATCTCAGCATCCGGATCTGCCGATGGTAATTTCAATGTTGAACAGGGCGTTCAAAAAAAATTGAAGACACACAAGGAATCATTTTGCATTCGGATCAGGGATGGCACTATCAACACGATTGTTATCGAAGATTACTCCAGGAAAAAGGTATAATGCAGAGCATGTCCCGAAAAGGAAATTGTCAGGATAATGCCATGATGGAAAACTTTTTCGGAATAGTAAAGTCGGAATTGCTATATTCGCAGAACTTTAAATCTATAGAGGAATTTTCGCGTGAATTGAAATATTACATCGAATATTATAATAACGACCGTATAAAAGTTAAACTAAAAGGAATGAGCCCCGTTAAATACAGAACTCATTCCTTACAAAACTAATTATTAATCTGTCCAACTTTCTGGGTGCAGTTCACATGCGACCGGCTGTTTCTTATTGAAATGTAACGAGTTTTCAGGGACAGCATCCTTACGGGATCGACGCCCTTTCGGGATTGACGCTCTCTCGAATCAATATCCTTCCGGAACAGGCTCCCCTCAGCATTAGCATCCTGCCGGATGTCGCTCTGTCCTTCGGGGGAGGGCCTTCGGACGCACTTTCTGCTGCGTCCCGCACGTGGTGCGGTCTTCCGTCCTCGCAGGCTTTCGTCCCGCAATTTTCCGTGATCCGGCCTTCCGTCCGCGCACTCTTCCGTTACTCGATCTCCCAAGTCGCGCCCGAATGCAGCAACTCGTCCACCGAGTGGATTTTGCTCTGGGCTTTGACCTCCTCGACCTGCCGGGCGACCTCGCGGTCGTAGACCGTGGCGTCCTCGACGGCCCGGATTACACCCAAGGCGACGGGGTAGTCGGGGTACTTCATCGCCGCCAGCATCGAGTGGAGCGTCGTGTCGCGCTGGTGTGCGTCGTGCGTCAGCACGTCGTCCAGCGTGTAGCCGTCCTCACCGACGGTTACGACCTTCAGCTTCATGTTCTCGAAGACGATGCCCTTCTGCTTGTCGGCTCCGAACAGCATCTTCTCGCCGTGGCGCAGCGTTACGGTGCGCTCCGCACGCGTGGCCTTGTCGGCGGCGAACTCGCCGTGGGTCTTGTCGTTGAATATCACGCAGTTTTGCAGTACTTCGACTACCGACATGCCTTTGTGCATCGCGGCGGCCACCATGCACTCCTTCGAAAGTCCCACCTCCATGTCCACCGACCGGGCGAAGAACGTGCCCTTGGCGCCGATCACCAGTTCGCCGGGGTTGAACGGCTTCTCGACCGTGCCGTAAGGCGAGGTCTTGGTGATCTTGCCCAGCTTCGAAGTGGGGGAGTACTGGCCTTTGGTCAGGCCGTAAATCTCGTTGTTGAACAGAATGACGTTGAGGTCCACGTTGCGGCGGATGGCGTGGATGAAGTGGTTGCCGCCGATGGCCAGCGAGTCGCCGTCGCCCGTGGTGACCCAGACGTTGAGCCGCGGGTTGGCGACCTTGACGCCCGTCGCCACGGCGTTTGCGCGGCCGTGTACGGAGTGGAACCCGTAGGTTTTCATGTAGTAGATGAAGCGCGACGAGCATCCGATGCCCGACACGAACGTGAACATGTTGTGCGGCGTGTCGGTGGCGTCGGCTATTTCGGGCAGCGCGCGCTGCACGGCGTTGAGGATGGCGTGGTCGCCGCATCCGGGGCACCAGCGTACCTCCTGATCGCTTTTGAAATCCGCTGGGGTGTATTTGTATTCTGCCATGGCGTTACTTCAATAAGGATTCGAATTTTTCTTTCAGTTCTACAACCGTGAAGGGCAGGCCCTCGCACTTGTTGTACTGTTCGTAGCGGAACTCCTGCAGGTTTTGGCGCAGGTAGTTGGCGAACTGACCTTCGTTCAGCTCGCAGACGACGATCCGGCGGAACTTCGCGAAGATGTCGCGCACGCCGTGCGGCAGCGGGTTGATGTAGTTGAAATGTGCGAGCGACACGCGTTTGCCTTCGGCGCGCATCTGATCGACGGCGTTCTGCAGGTGTCCGCGCGTTCCGCCCCATCCCACGACGAGCAGGTCGCCTTCCGGGTCGCCCCATACGGTTTGTGCGGGAATGTCGTCCGCGGCCTTGGCCACCTTCGCAGCGCGCGTCGAGACCATCTTCTGGTGGTTGGCCGGATCGTGCGAGATGCAGCCTTTCACGCAGTCTTTTTCCAGACCGCCCACGCGGTGCTCCAGTCCCACCTTGCCGGGAAACGCCCAGCCGCGGGCCAGCTTTTCGTCGCGCACGTAGGGCATGAATCCGCCTTCGGGCGCGTCGTCTACGATCGGCGGCTGGATCGCCGGGTAGTCCTTCATCGAGGGAATGCGCCACGGCTCCGAGCCGTTGGCGATGAAGCCGTCGGTGAGCAGGATCACGGGCGTCATGTGCTCCATCGCCAGCCGTCCTGCCTCGAACGCATAGTGGAAACAGTCGCTGGGCGACGATGCCGCCACGACGATCACCGGGCACTCTCCGTTGCGGCCGTAAAGGGCCTGCGAGAGGTCGCTCTGCTCGGTTTTGGTCGGCAGACCCGTCGAGGGGCCTCCGCGCTGTACGTCCACGACCACCAGCGGCAGCTCGGTCATCACGGCCAGTCCCAGCGCTTCGCTCTTGAGCGAGAGTCCGGGACCCGACGTGGTCGTCACGGCGAAGTTGCCGGCGAACGCCGCGCCGATGGCGGTGCAGATGCCCGCTATCTCGTCTTCGGCCTGCACGGTCTTCACGCCGAGGTCCTTGCGCTTGGCGAGCTCTTCGAGGATGACCGTCGCCGGAGTGATCGGATACGAACCGCAGAAGAGCGGCAGCCCGGCTTTCTCGGCGGCGGCGCACAGGCCCCATGCCGTCGCCACGTTGCCGTTGACGGTGCGGTAGGTGCCCTTTTCGAGCGGCGCCGGGGCTACGGTGTAGGTGTTGGCGAACTGATGGGTGTTGGCCGCATAGTTATAGCCCGCGTCGATCGCCAGCTTGTTGGCTTGGGCCACGACCGGATTTTTCCGTGCGAATTTGGTCTCCAGATATTTGTATGCGTACGCTTCGGGGCGGTCGAAGAGGTAGAAGCAGATGCCCAGCGCGAACATGTTCTTGCACTTGACCACGGCCTTGTTGTCCAGTCCGGTCTCCTTGAGCGCTTCGCGCGTCATCGACGTGATGTCGGGGATGACGACGTTGTATTCGTTCAGTTCAAGCTCCGCGATCGGGTCGAGCGTGGCGAATCCCGCTTTCCTGAGATGCTCTTCGGTGATCGAATCGCCGTCGATGATCACCGTCGCGCCCTGCTTGAGCCATTTGCGGTTGGCCTTGAGCGCTGCGGGGTTCATGGCTACGAGCACGTCGCAGTAGTCGCCGGGGTTGAGTTCGCGGTGACTGCCGAAGTGTACCTGAAATCCCGATACGCCGGCCACGGTTCCCTGCGGCGCACGAATTTCGGCGGGGTAGTCCGGAAAGGTCGAGATGCCGTTTCCGAGCAGGGCCGAAGTGTCTGAAAAGAGCGTACCCGTGAGCTGCATGCCGTCTCCTGAGTCTCCTGAGAAGCGAATCACGACATCCTGCAACTCCCGTACATTGGTTTTCTCCATGTCTTGTTTCGGATTAGTAGGGTTTAGAAAAACAATATTGCAAATATATAAATTTATTGTCAGTTTGTTCCCCGGAGACGACTTTTTTCGGGGCTTTCCTGCGGCTTTTTTGCGGGGCGTTTCGGTTTTTCGGTGATAATATGTGCGGATTCGGCGGATTCCGGCTTTTGTTTCGTTCGGAAAACGCCCGTTTCTGCGCGAATCCGAAAGCGGGGAGTTTTTTAATTTTTTTGGAATGCCGCCGTCCAGTGTCGAAGAACGGGAAGGCGTGATCCGTATGAATCATGCGAAGGCGCTTGCTGTCGCGTTGGACTGTTGATTTGTTTCGATACTCAGACCGCCGGGCTGTTTTGCCCGGCGGTTTGCGTATTATGGTCATGGCAGGGGCGGAACGGTTCCGGCCGGCGGAAAATCCCGCAAGTTCTTTTTGCCGCGTAATTGTGCGGCTGGGGTTGAGGAGTATCCTTCCGCCGGACGGATGGTCGGCGACCGGAGCGTTTACCTTGTTCTGTTCCGGACGTAAATGAACTTCTGCTCTTTGTTTGCGGACAGTCGTTCTTCGGTTTCGATTGCCTCGGAGAGGGCTTTCACCAGCAGCGAAAGTTTTTTGTAACCGTAGTTGCGGGGGGCGAAATCGGGCATTTTCTTGGTCAGGACACTGCCGACGATGCCGAGGAATGCCCAGCCGCTGTCGGCGGCGGCGTCTTCTATGGTATTGGCGAGCAGGTCTTTGAAATCGTCGTCTATCGGACGGATGATCGATTGGGACTGCGCAGGGTCCAGAGTCTGAGCCTGAACCGTAACCTGAGGCTGCTCCGAAGCGGGAACCACACCCGGAGTCTGTCCCGGAGTCGGAGCGGTTTTTTTGCCTGCGGCGGCTTCCGGCGTTCCGGGGACCTGCGTGTCAGACGTCTGACGCCTTTTGGCGGATGTCTTTTTTTGTGCGGCTTTCGCTGCCGGGGCCTGTGTCGCAGCCGGAGCGGGACCCGGTGCAGGCGCAAGTGCCGGCGTCGGAGCGGCAGGCTGTCCGAGAATCTCGACGTAGATGAATTTGTCGCACGATTTGATGAACGGTTTGGGCGTTTTCTTTTCGCCGAAGCCCAGCACCTCGCGGCCCGATTCGCGGATGCGGCTCGCCAGACGGGTATAGTCGCTGTCACTCGATACGATGCAGAAGCCGTTGACCGACTCCTTGTGCAGGATGTCCATTGCGTCGATTATCAGCGCCGAATCCGTTGCGTTCTTGCCTGTGGTGTAGGCATACTGCTGAATCGGGGTGATCGAGTTTTCCGGCAGAATGCTTTTTCATGCCGCGAATTTCGGATCGGTGAAGTCGCCGTAGATCCGCTTGATCGTCGGTGTTCCGTAATTGGCTGTTTCGTCGAGGATGTCTTTGATTTTCCGGTGTGGTGAGATATTGTCCGCATCGATCAGCACCGCGAATTTTTTATCGGAGAGTTCCGTATTGGGTCGTCTTTGTTTCCGGCAAGATACGAATTTTTTCCTCAGATTGTTGCTTCGGCCGGACCGTTCCGGTCTTTTCGGCTTGTGTTGCTCTGTTTGTTCTGCTCTGTTTTGTCCTGTTTTCCAGCCGCCGTTTCGCTGCCTTTTTTGCGGTGCTTCCGCATTTCCTCATCGTTCCCGTTCCGAATTTTCGTTTCCGGCCTTTTCGGATCCCGTCCCGGTTTCTCCCGGATCTGCCTCGATTCTTCTCTGATTCCTGCCCGATCCTTTCCCGGCCCCACCCACACGAATGCCTCTCCCCTCGGATTTTTACGGCGTGAATTTTTTGCGGGCCCTCGGTGCCGGCCGGCGGGCCGCCGCTATCGGATCGAATTCATCCGGATGCTCGCCTTGACCAGCGCGATCGCGCGGATGCGGCTGAGCGCCACCTCCTTGTCTGCGTGGTGCGGGTTCTGGCTCACGAGTTTGACGTAACCCTCGCGGTCGGATTTCTGGATGTATTTCACCGTGACGTACTCTTCGCCGTCGATGTCGATCGACAGCAGGTACATGTCGCCCCAGAATATGTCGTCGATGTTGCCCAGCTGCTTGTACAGCACAATGTCGCCGCTTTTGAGCAGCGGATACATCGAGTCGCCCACTATATATATCGCGCCGTCGCATTTCGGCAGATTGGGAATGTGGATGAAGTTCACGGGTTTGGCCTGCGCCTGATCCGTGAACAGCGGCACCAGTCCCGCCGTTCCCTCGATCGAGTAGAGCGGCACGCTCTGCAGCGGCAGCGAATTGTCCGTGCGGAGTCTGTAGGCCGTCAGGTCGGGTTCGGCGTTGAACATGTTGCCTTTGCCGCTCTCCAGCCATTCGGGGCTTACGTTCAATTCCTGAACCAATATGTTGCGGTTCCGGGCCGAGAGTCCGGCTTTCCCCGTTTCGATCATCGAAAGGGCCGCTTTGCCGATGCCAAGATGCTGAGCCAATTGTTCTTGCGTCATGCCCAGCTGTTTTCGTATCAATTTTACCCGCGTGTTCATAGCTTTTAATCGGAAAATTTTATATCAAAAAATTGTATTTTTCGATTGGAAATTCAAATTTTGAATCTATATTTGTGCTGTAAAGTTAAACAATTTATTTATACATGCAAATTATTTTGCAAAAATCCTGCTAATTATCAACTATGTATTCGGTTTCACCTGAACTTTATCAAGAGGTGGCGGCGCGTTTGGCGGATGCTGTCGACGGGGAAAACTACTTTTCGGGATCGCTCGCATTCCGTTTCGGCGATACGGACTGCCGCTTTACGGCGTCGGTCATCGTCTACCGGACGCGGCTCTCGCAGCCCGAAGGCGATGCGGAGCCTGTTTCGGACCTCGTGCCCGTATGGTGGGAGTTTCACACCTTCTCGGCGGAGGGCGAAATGCTGAACGACTTCGATTTTTCCGAGATGAAGCGCTTCGTCTGATCGCTGCCGGGGCATGTTCTGCCGCCGGCGTGCGCAACCGCCCGGTCCCCGTTTTGCATCGGGCCGCTCCCCGGCCGCAGGCCGTGCGCCCTCCGGCTCCCCGCCTTGTTCGTTCCGGCATTTATCCTTCCTTGGTGCGGCGCAGCCCGCCGGAACGCTCTTTTTCTCTCCGAACCTCCCGCCGCGGCGCCGCGCATGGGTTCAAAATTTCTACAAATGGTCTTGAAATCCAAATTGTCCTCTGCGGAAGCCGATTCCGCAGAGGTTTTTGTTCCGGCCGGCATTCTCGCGCCGGATTATCCTGCGAATTCTCTCGCCGGCGAATTTTTGCTCCGCGATTCGTTTTCCGGCGAATCACTTTCCGGCGAATCACTTTCCGGCGAATCACTTTCCGGCGAATCTCTCCCCGGTGAATCTCTCGCCGGTGATCTGCTCCCCGGCTCCGATGTTTTGACTTCCGGTGCTTGCGACTCACGTGGTTGCGGCTCCGGTTCTACTTCGTCCGGTTCCACCCCGTCTGATTCCGTGCTTCCCGATTCTGTGCCGTCGGATTTCGCTCCTTCCGATTCTGCTCGCTCTGCTTCTGCCTCCTTTTCCTCGCTTTCCGGTGTCACCTCGGCAGTTTCCGGCCCGGCGGACCTTCCTTCGTTCGAGCGGTTCGCCCTCGGAGTCTATCCCTTTCTGGAGTTGCAGCCTTTCCACCGGGCCTATTACCGCGTGCTCGAAGCTTTCGCCGCGGGCCGCGTCCGGCGGCTGATCGTCACCATGCCGCCCCAGCACGGCAAAAGCGTCGGCGCCACGACCCTGCTTCCGGCCTATGTGCTGGGGCTGGACCCCGATCAGCGCGTGGCGATCGCCTCCTATTCGGGAGCGCTGGCGTCGAAATTCAACCGCCGTGTCCAGCGTATCATCGAGTCGCGCGAATACGCCGCGTTCTTCCCCGCTACGACCATCAAGCAGGGTTCCAAGCCGCCCAGCTATATCCGCACTGCCGACGAGGTCGAGATCATCGGCTGCCGGGGCGGCCTGCTTTCGGTGGGCCGCGAAGGTTCGCTCACGGGCAACCGCGTCGATTGTTTTATCCTCGACGACCTCTACAAGGACGCCCTCGAAGCCAATTCTCCGCTCATCCGCGCCAACTGCTGGGAGTGGTATACGTCGGTGGTCCGCACCCGCATGCACAACGCTTCGCGCGAGCTGATCGTCTTCACCCGCTGGCACGAAGAGGACCTGATCGGCACGCTCACGGCCCGCGAACCGGTCGCGGAGCTGAAGGAGTGGGCGCAGCTCGACGGCCTGCCGGCCGATACGTGGCTGCATCTGAACTTCGAAGCGCTCAAATCCTCGCCCCCGACCGGAATCGACCCGCGCATGCCGGGCGAGGCGTTGTGGGAGCAGCAGCAGGGCCGCGCCCTGCTCGAAGCCAAGCGGCGGCTCGATCCGCTGCAGTTCGAAAGCATGTATCAGGGGCATCCCTCCTCGCGCGAGGGACTTTTGTACGGATTGAACTTCGCCGAGTACGACGATCTGCCGCACGAGATCGTCCGCCGCGGCAACTATACCGACACGGCCGATACGGGCGACGACTACCTCTGTTCGCTTTCCTATGCGGTCGATGCCGACGGGGCGATCTACATCACCGACGCCGTATATACGCGCGAACCGATGGAGGTCTCCGAACCGCTGGTCGCCGAGATGCTGCTGCGCTCCGACACGCGGCAGGCGGCCGTCGAGAGCAACAACGGTGGCCGCGGCTTCGCCCGCGCCGTGCAGTCACTGGCGCCCGGCGTGCGCATCGAATGGTTCCATCAGGGAGGCAACAAGGAGGCCCGCATCCTCTCCAATTCGGCCACTGCGCTTCACCTCCTGCGGTGGCCGCGGGGATGGAATTTCCGCTGGCCCGAACTCTACGCCCACCTGACCACCTACCGCCGCCGTTTCCGCGCCAACCGCTGGCACGATGCCGCCGACGTGGTGACGGGCATCGTCGAACGCGAAGCCGCCGACCGCAGCCGGGGCCGCGTGCGGGGCGTGCGGTTTCTGTAGGGCGGGATCGGGTTTTTGCGGCCTAAAAATAATATTTGAAACCGACCGTCGGGCTGATTCCGAGCTGGAAAGAGACCCCGTTCACACCTGTTCCCGAATATGACAGGTAGCTGTAGCCCAACGTCAGAAGGCTGACTGAGAGTCCGATATGGGCCGACGGCCTGATTTCGAACGCTCCGAGCGACAATCCTGCATCGAAGCCGTATCCGCTGGTCCCGTCCGTCGATGCGAACGCGAATCCCACGGCCAGCTGCGGCGTGTAGTAGAAGCGGTCGCACAGTCTGACGTAATAGGCGAGACTGGGACCTGCCGTCAGCCCGTGCGTCGTTTCGCCGTCGGATGAAATCAGTTGGTAGCCGATCGAGCCGCCGACGCGCAGTCGGTCGGATGCGAAATAACCGAATTCGGGTGCAAATCCGAATGTCGTCTGCGATGCGGAGGAGCCGTCGATGCTGATCGACGTCGTCGTTATGCCGATTATTCCGCCGACATATTTGTCTCCCTTGTTTTGGGCGGAGAGGGGCGGAATGCACAGCATAAGGGCCAGAACCGGAAAGAGAAGTTTTTTCATGCTTGTCGATTTAAGGTTAGCGGTTGAGTGACGTTTGCGCTTCCAAGTTAGAAAAAAAAGCGATATCCGCCGTTTTTTTTGCCTGTAAAAAATGCCGCTTTTCACTTCCGGACAGCCGGCCGGCTGCGGCTTCCCGCCCCGAAAAGGCGGCCGCTGCGGCGACGCAATGTGAAGCCTGCGTTAAATTATCTTCCCGTGCGGAACCAATCGCCCCGATTTTTCGTACCTTTGGCCCCATGGTTATTTAGTTCGCACTAATCCCAATTTAACATGAAAGCATTGAAAATCGGAAATTTGCTCGCCACCGTCCCCATCGTGCAGGGCGGCATGGGCGTAGGCATATCCCTCTCCGGACTGGCTTCGGCCGTTGCCAATCAGGGCGGCGTCGGCGTCATTTCGTCGGCAGGTCTCGGAGCCATCTACAACAACTATTCGAAAGACTACCGCGCAGCCTCGATCTGGGGGCTTAAGGAGGAGCTTCGCAAGGCCCGCGAAGCCACGCGGGGCATCGTCGGCGTAAACGTTATGGTCGCCATGTCGAACTTCGCCGACATGGTGAAGACCGCCGTCGCCGAGAAGGCCGACATCATCTTTTCGGGCGCCGGCCTGCCGCTCAACCTGCCGTCGTTCCTCACGGAGGGCGCCAAGACCAAGCTGGCCCCGATCGTGTCGTCGGCGCGTGCGGCGAAACTGTTGTGTCAGAAGTGGTTCTCGGAGTACAGGTACATTCCCGACGCCATCGTCGTCGAAGGCCCCAAGGCGGGCGGTCACCTCGGATACAAGGAGGAGCAGCTCGCCGACGAGCATTTTTCGCTCGAAGCCCTCGTTCCCGAAATCGTCGCCGAGGTGCGCGCTTTCGGTGCCGAACACGACTGCCATATTCCCGTCATCGCGGGCGGCGGCATCTACACCGGCGAGGATATCTACCGTATCATGCAGCTGGGCGCCGACGGCGTGCAGATGGGCACGCGCTTCGTGACCACCGAGGAGTGCGACGCCGATCCGGCCTTCAAGCAGACCTATCTCGACGCCAAACCGCAGGACATCGAGATCATCAAAAGTCCCGTCGGCATGCCGGGACGGGCTATCCACAGCTCGTTCCTCGATAGGGTGAAAGAGGGGCTTAAACGCCCCAAGAACTGTCCGTTCGACTGCATCAAGACCTGCGACGTGACGCACAGTCCCTACTGCATCATGCTGGCGCTCTACAACGCATTCAAAGGCAAGCTGCAGAACGGCTACGCCTTCTGCGGCGCCAACGCATGGCGCGCCGAGAAGATTCAGTCGGTGCGCGACCTGATGGCCGCGCTCAGAGACGAGTACGATAACTTTTCGCTGAAGGAAAAACTCTTCGGCGCAAGATAAGCCCCCTCCCGGTTTGCCGGGATAATATTTCGGCAGGCGTTTCCGGACGCCTGCCTTTTCAGCCCCTAATTTATTAGGGGCTTTTTATTTGACCGTGAATTTTTTCCGGCATCCGCGTTCCACCGGGTTGATTTTTTATTATATTTGACTCCCGGTTAGGTTATTGATGGTGTTTTGCCGGACGATCATCGAAAACATTACTGGGCTTTTTGTCGTGAGTCCGGAGAGACTGCTGTCGGTACTGCCGTATTATTAATTCTTAAAACTTGGTTTATGAGAAACTTTTTAAGGAAGTCAGCTTTGCTGACGGCTGCATCGCTGGTGTTTTTCGCCTGCGACGACGATGAGAAGAAGGTCCCCGAAACGGTCGTGACGCTCGACCGGACGGAATTGAATCTCAATGTCGGGTTTTCCGAAACGCTCGTAGCGACCGTTACCCCCCCCCTGCAGGACGGCGTAGCGGTAGTTTGGTCTTCTGACGACGAGGTAGTTGCGACGGTCGAGGACGGTGTCGTCACCGCTCTTGCCGCCGGTGAGGCCACTATTACCGCCAGCGTGGGCGAGAGCAAGGCGACCTGCACGGTGACGGTGGCTTACGTTGCGCCGAAGATCGGCGACTATTACTATTCCGACGGTACGTGGAGCGACGGCGGACTGGTAAGCATCGAGGCCGACGGACTGAATCCCGTCTGGGCCGACACCAAACCCGCTCCCGTCGCCGGTAAGACCGTTATCGGCATCGTCTGCCAGACGGACGAAAACCGGATCGCCGCCGGCGACAAGGAGAAGGGCTATACGCACGGGTATGTCGTGGCTGTGAAAAATGCCCATAGCGCCGACAGCCAGACGGTTCAGTATTCTACCGACAATGATTTCGCAAGCACTCCGAAAGCGAAAATTGCAAGCACGTGGTATGGCAATGTCAATGGTTACGAAGAGACGATGAAAACCGTATCCGATTATGGACCGAACCTTGCTACATGGTGCCCTGCTTTCGATTTGACGGTTAATAATTTCTCGCTCCCGGCTCCCGAAACGTCGAGCGGCTGGTTCCTGCCGAGCACCGGGCAGTTATGGGATATGGTGGCCAATCTCTGCGGCCATGAAGCTGCTCTGCTTCTGAAAGAGTGGCAGACTTCGAGTTATAATGTCTATTACGGTTACAACTCCGAAAATGTAAGCTATGACGTGATTGCGAAATTCAACGAGACGCTTGCGATGATTCCCGCCGATCAGAAGGAGGAGCTGTTCGTGACGGACGGCACCCATTACAATACCTGTACGCTGTGGGCTACGACCTGCTTTGAACCCGGCGAGACGGCATGTATCATTCATATCGGCGGTTCCGAGAAACATCTGGTGGAGCTTATGTGCGAGTATATCGATTACGACGGTATCGCCCGTCCGATCCTTGCATTCTAAATAGATCGCTTTTGTGGAAGCGCGGAGTGCTTTTCCGCGTCTTCCGGACCTGCTCCCGGCCGTTCGGCCGGGAGCTTTTTTGTGGCCGGCTGCATCCGGCTCATGCGGCTTCGGCGTCCGGTTTCTGCCGTTTCCGCGTCCGGCTCCTACAGCTCCTGCAGCCGCGCCACGGGCGAGACGCCGAGCGACGAGAAGTCGCCGTGCTGGTAGCGGTAGTAACCCGCCATGGCGATCATCGCCGCGTTGTCCGTCGTGAACTTGAATTCGGGCAGGAACGTGCGCCAGCCGCGCCTGCGGCCCTCTTCGACGATCCCGTTGCGCAGTCCTGAGTTGGCCGAAACGCCGCCCGCGATGGCGATGTCGCGGATGCCGAGGTCCTTCGAGGCCCGCACCAGCTTGTCCAGCAGGATTTCGACGATCGTCTTCTGCAGCGAAGCGCAGAGCGAGGCCTTGTTGTTCTCGATGAAACCGGGATCGTTTGCCACGGCGTCGCGCAGCGTGTAGAGGAACGAGGTTTTGAGCCCCGAAAACGAGTAGTCGTATCCGTCTACGTGGGGCCGTGCGAACCGGAACGCCTTCGGATCGCCCTCCTTGGCCAGTTTGTCGATTACCGGGCCGCCGGGGTAGGGCAGTCCCATCACTTTGGCACACTTGTCGAAGGCTTCGCCCGCGGCGTCGTCGATCGTCGTGCCGATGATCTCCATTTCGAGGGGAGAATCCACGCGCACGATCTGCGTGTGGCCGCCGCTCACGAGCAGGCAGAGGAACGGGAATCCGGGGTGCGGCAGCGCGCGGTCCTGAAGGTCGATGAAATGCGAAAGTATGTGTCCCTGAAGGTGATTGACCTCGACCATCGGGATGTTGTGCGCGATGGAAAGCCCCTTGGCGAACGACACGCCCACCAGCAGCGAACCCAGCAGTCCGGGGCCGCGCGTGAAGGCGATGGCGTCGATCTCTTCGGGCGTCAGTCCGGCCTCCTTGAGCGCCGTGTCCACCACGGGAATGATGTTCTGCTGGTGCGCCCGCGAAGCCAGTTCGGGGATCACGCCGCCGTATTTGATGTGGACGGCCTGCGAGGCGATGACGTTCGACAGCAGCACGTTGTTGCGTATCACGGCGGCGGATGTGTCGTCGCACGAGGATTCGATGCCCAGAATAGTAATATCCATGCGGTTTTTCGTTTTTTTAACTAATTATAGTTAAATTTGCAGGTTATAACGACCTATCAATGCGCAAAGGTATAAAAATATTGGGAAAGGTGTTATCGGCCGCGGTATTGTTGCTGATAATTCTGCCTCTGGCGCTCTCGTTGCTGCTCGACATTCCGGCCGTGCAGAACTACGTGGTGCAGAAAGCCGTGCGCATGGCGTCGAAGAAGCTCGAAACCACCGTCAGCATCGACCGCGTGGACATCGGGCTTTTCAGCAGGGTCAAGATCAAGGGTTTCTATGTCGAGGATTACCAGCGCGACACGCTGCTCTACGTGGGCCGTCTCGACGCCTTTGTCACCGGACTGGGCATCTTCGGCGGGGGACTTGCACTGAGCCGCGGCGAGATCGCCGACGCCAAGCTCTACCTGCGCGAGACGCCCGGCGGGGAGATGAACATCAAGCAGATCGTCAATCGTATCAGCAACCCCGACAAACCCAAGAAAGGCAACTTCCGCCTGTCGCTGCGCAAGGCGTCGATCGAGAATATGGACCTCTGTCTGGAGCGGCTCGACCGCCGCGATCCGGAGCACGGCATCGACTTCTCGCACATGCACCTCTACGGCATCACGGCATATGTGAACGACTTCACCATCGACGGGCAGTCCATCTACACCACCATCGAAACCCTCTCGGCGCGCGAGCGCAGCGGCTTCGCCCTCGACCGCTTCGCCGGGCGGTTCTACCTGACCAACGGCTGCATGGGTTTCGAGGACGTCTCGGTCGTGACGGGCCGTTCGAACGTCCAGATTCCCTATATCTCGCTGGCGGGCGATTCGTGGGCCGAGTACAAGGACTTCATCGGCGAGGTGCGCATCGACGGCGCGCTGCGCAATACGACCGTCTCGACGGACGACATCGCCTACTTCGCCCCCAAGTTGCGCGGCTGGCATACCGATTTCAGCAACGTCAATGTCGAGGTCGCGGGTGTGGTCGCCGATTTCACGGCCAAGGTCAAAAGCATGCAGATCGGCGAGGGTACGTGGCTCATCGCCGACGCTTCGGTCCGGGGGCTTCCCGACATCCGGCAGACCCGTTTCGACCTGAACGTTCCGCGGCTCAAATCCTCCGCCGAAGCCGTCGACGAACTGGCTGCGGGGATCGGCGGCCGCGAGTTGTCCGACAAGCTGGTCGGCATACTGGGCAACACGGGGCAGATCGACGTCAACGCCCGTTTCAAGGGGCTGCTTTCGTCGTTCGACATGCAGCTCGGCGCCTCGACCGGCGTGGGCGAGGTGACCTGCAACCTGCGGATGACGCCGCTCAAGGCGGGGCGCAGCAGCGTGCGGGGCGACGTGGAGACGCACAACCTGCGTCTGGGCGAGCTGCTCGGCCGCCGCGACCTGCTGGGCAACGCGACCCTCACGGCCTATGTCGACGGAGTGGTCGGCAAAGGCTATACCGACGCCAACGTCGTGGGCAACGTCACGCAGCTGGGCTTCAACGACTATATCTACGACTCGCTGCGGCTCGACGGCCGCCTGCGCAACCGCCAGTTCGACGGTCGCGTCACGGCCCGCGATCCCAACCTCGATTTCGATTTTTCGGGGCTGGTCGACTTCAACGACTCGATTCCGCGCTACGACTTCACGATGGACCTGCGCCATGCCGACCTCGCCCGGCTCCATATCAACCGCCGCGACTCCGTCTCGCAGCTCGCGGCGCGTATCGAGGCCAATGCCGGGGGGCGCTCGCTGGACGACCTGAACGGCCGCATCCACGTCACCGACGCCGTCTACCGCTACAACGACAAGCGGATCACCTCGAAGACCATGACCGTCACGGGCGAGAACTCGGCGCGGAGCAAACTCGTCGAACTGCGCTCGGACTTCGCCGACGCCACGTTCCGCAGCAAGACCAGCTACCGCGAAGTCTTCCAATACCTGCGCCGCAGCGCATGGAAATACCTGCCCCTGCTGCGCCGCGGCGAGGGCGACCCGACGCCCCGCGGCCGCAAGACGGCCGTAGCCAACGACTATTCGCTGCTGTCGGTCAATATCCGTCACATAGACCCCATCACCGACGCCATCACGGCCGGCCTGCAGATCGCCGACGGGTCGTCGATGCAGCTGCTTTTCAACCCGGCCAGCGACCAGCTTTCGCTCAAGGCGACGTCGGAATACGTCGAGCGCAAACGCATGCTGGCCACACGCCTGAACATCAACGCCTCCAACCGGGGCGACTCGCTCACGGTCTACGCTTCGGCCGAGGATCTCTACGCCGGGGTGCTGCACCTGCCGCAGCTGTCGCTCACGGGCGGCGCCAAACAGGGCCGCATGCAGGTTTCTGCGGGTTTCAACGATACGCTGCGCAAGGTGTCGGGACTGTTGGGCGTGCAGGCGCACGTGGTGGACGAACACGGCCCCAACGGCCGCGTCGTGGACCTGCGCATCCTGCCTTCGCACGTCACCCGCGGTTCGAAGACGTGGCAGATTTACGCCCGCAAGATACAGCTCGACACGGCGCAGGTCGTGATCGACCGGTTTTTCGTGATGAACCGCGAGCAGGAGCTGCTGCTGGACGGCGTCGCCTCGCGCAGCCGCGAGGATTCGGTGACGCTGCGCCTGCGCAACTTCGACCTCGCACCTTTCATGCAGGTCGCCGAGGGCTTGGGGTACGTCGTCGAGGGGCGCACCAACGGTTCCGCGACGATGAAATCCGTGCTCCATGCGGGCGAAATCTCCGCCGACATCCTGCTCGACAGTCTGGAGGTCAACGACATTCCGGCTCCTCCGCTGCGGCTCTCTTCGCGCTGGGATTTCTCGCGCAACCGCGCCGGGGTGACCGTCACCGACCGTAACAAGCGCGATACGCTTATCCGGGGCTTCTACGCCCCTTCGCAGGTGCGCTACTACGCCCGGCTGGACATCGACAGTCTCGACATGGGGCTGCTCGACCCGATGCTTTCGGGCGTGATTTCCCAGACCGAGGGGCTCGCTTCGGCCGAACTGGTGCTGCAGGGCCAGCGCCGGGATGCCGACCTGACGGGACGGATTCACGTCACGGGACTCTCGACGAAAGTCGATTTTACACAGGTGGCCTATTCGATGCCCGAAGCCGTTCTCGACGTGCGGGGCAACCGCTTCCGCGCGTCGAACGTTCCGGTCTTCGACCCCGAAGGCAACCGGGGCCGTTTCGACATCGACCTGAGTCTGCAGCACCTCTCCAATATCGCCTATGACGTGCGTGTCGCACCCCAGCAGATGCTGGTGCTCAACACCACGGCGCAGGACAACGATTTCTTCTACGGCAAGGTCTACGCTTCGGGCACGGCGAGCATTTCGGGCGACAAGGGCGCAGTCAATATGGACATCGCCGCCTCCACCGACGACCATTCGTCGTTCTTCATGCCGCTGTCGAACAAGTCCAATATCTCGTACGCCGATTTCGTGACCTTCAAGGAGAAGCCCAAGGTCGATACGGTGGACAATCTGGCGCGGCGGAAGATGATGTTCGAACGTCGGCGGCAGCAGAAGACGGTGGCCGGCAGCCAGATGAACATTGCGCTGGCGCTCAACGTACGGCCCGGCGTCGAGGTCGAGCTGAGCGTGTCGGGCAATACGCTCAAGGGCCGCGGCGACGGAACGCTCAACCTGCAGATCAACCCCCGCTCGAACGTCTTCGAGATGTACGGCGACTATACCATCACCGAAGGGAGCTTCCTTTTCTCGCTCCAGAACATCATCAACAAGAAGTTCATCATCGAAAACGGCTCGACGATCCAGTGGACCGGTTCGCCGATGGACGCCATGCTCAATATCGACGCCATCTACAAGTTGAAAGCCTCGCTGCAGCCGCTGCTGCAGGGCACGGCCGAAAACGTGACGGCCGACCGCTCGGTGCCCGTCGAGTGCATCATCCACCTCGGCGACCGGCTTTCGAACCCGGCCATCACCTTCGACGTGAACGTGCCCGGCACCGACCCTGAGACGCAGGCCGTGGTCGCCAATGCGCTGACCACCCCTGAGACGGTCGATACGCAGTTCGCCTACCTGCTGCTGTTCAACAGCTTCATGTCCGAGAACAACGCCGCCTCGTCGAACATCGGCGCGTCGGTTTCGGCCGCGACGGGGCTGGAGTTCCTCTCGAACATGGTCAGCAACCTGCTCTCGAACGACGACTACAACATCGTCATCCGTTACCGCCCCAAGTCGGAGCTGACCAGCGACGAAGTCGATTTTGGTCTTTCGAAGAGCCTGATAAACAACCGTCTGTTCGTCGAGGTCGAGGGCAACTACCTGATCGACAACAAACAGGCCATCAACAGCTCGATGTCCAACTTCATGGGCGAAGCCTACATCACCTACCTGATCGACCGGGCGGGAACGCTCAAGGCCAAGGCCTTTACGCAGACCATCGACCGTTTCGACGAGAACCAGGGTCTGCAGGAGACCGGCATCGGTATCTATTTCAAGGAGGATTTCAATAATTTCCGGGATCTGCGGCGGCGTATCAGGGAGCGCTTCACCAACAAGAAACGCAAGGCGCGGCGCGAAGCCCGGCGGCAGGCCGCCCGCGAGGACGAAGTGCCCGTGGGCGCGGTGGTGGCCCGGAACGGCGAGATCATCGCTGCTGCCCACAACACCCGCGAGACCGAGAAAAACGCCCTCCACCACGCCGAGCTGCTGGCCATTGACGCGGCCTGCAAAAAGCTGGGCGGCTGGCGGCTGTGGGAGTGCGAGCTGTTTGTTACCTTAGAGCCCTGC
>OHJO01000090.1_pt1 | contig 60866 bp, 47 predicted proteins | sample 1568561 | NCBI WGS metagenome assembly OHJO01 (sample SAMEA3879556, study PRJEB24766) | human gut metagenome | biome: human-associated habitat; feature: feces | place: USA | collected 1985/1987
AAATGTTTATCTTTAATTATCAATCACTGTAAACCTTTTTCAGGACGGGACACGGGGTGACGCTGATGTACGCCATAAATCGGAAAATAGAGAGATAAAAATTCTATTTGCTTTTTTATCAGATATTCACTATATTTGTATAGAGTTGTTTGACAGGATGAACCTCGATGTAAGTTTATTCAAGACTTGCGTTTCTAAATCATTACCTCATAAAAAAACAACGCCGTAACTTATTAGGTTACAGCATTGTTTTGTAAATCCTCGGAAACCGCAGCGAGTGACGGCTCTTTTCATAACGGGACGATCCCTCTTCCGAGACCCCTCCGCCGATGCGGCGGTCAGTCGTGCCGCCCCTGCGAACGCAGGTAGGAGATCAACAGTTCCGGACGGTCGGTCTGAATCATCGTCGCACCCATGTCGAGCAGCTTGCCGTAAACCGAGCCGGGATCGCCGCTCTCCCACGCCACATCGTCGCACAGGCCGCCGCAGAGCGACTCCCACAACGAATTGACCCAAAGTTTCGATCCGCTCTCCACCACCTTTTCCATGCAATCCTTCACTTCGGGCGTGTACTCGTTCCAGCAAACCTCGTAAGCCAGCGGCACGATACCCTTCGACATGTATTCGCCGAAAAGCTCCTGTCCCTGCGGTTTGAGAATGTCGATGATCGGCATATACATCATGTTGTGCTCGTATTCGCCGAATTTGGCGGCGACAGCCTCCGCCGGACGCTTGCCCTTGATGAGCATCTGCTCCGTCACGCCGAGCTCCTCGCTGATCTTCAGCGCCATGTCGTAAAACTCATATCCTTGGTCGATATTCACCACGATACGGTCCTTGCAGACCTCCAGCGCTTCGCGCAGGGTCGGCATCTTCTGGGGCGTACGCACGCCGTGCGCCGTACGCAGGAAGCAGCGCTGAATCGAATCATAGGTGATGTCGCACACACGTCCCCGCCCGGTAGTGGTCCGGTCGATGGTATGGTCGTGGCAGAGCACCAACACGCTGTCCTTCGTCAGTTTGAGGTCCAGCTCCATGATATCGACGCCCATGCGGATCACCGACTCGATGGCGGGAATCGAATTCTCCGGATAGTTGCGCCAGTCTCCGCGGTGCGAAGCCACCACGACGTATTTCGACGCGGGATCGTGAATCTCGGCCACGATTTTCGCCGCATGCGTCGGGTATTCCGGAGCGGCGGTTTTAGGTCCGGCGCATCCCCACAACAATGCGGGGATGGCCAGAATACAGCTGACAAGTCTCTTCATAAAAGTTTATGCAATTTGGTTTATCGTTCGATAAAATAGTCGCCCTCGTTACCCAGCACGATCTGCTCGGCCACCGAACGCAGGTAGGCCGCCTTGTCGGGATTCAATCCGCAGTCGGCCGGATCTGCGCCGAACCGCTCGCCGAAAAGCACCAGATAATTGACGCAGGCCTTCAGGTATGCGCCGTACTCCGACTGATGCTTGCTGTCCGAGTAGTAGAGGTTGATGCCCGAACCGCCCTCGCGCACCTGCCTGAAGGCGGGGCCGATCGGCGACACCCAAGTCCCGGCGGCCTTTGCCATGGCTTTGGCTCCGGCGTCGTTATAGGTCTCGAAGGTCGGGAAATCGGTAAAGCCGCCGTAGGACGCCGACGAGAAGGTCCACGTCTCCTCCAGAATCACCTTGCACGAAGGCGACGCGGCGCGCACCTTGTCGGCCAAGGTCGTAAGGCCCGTGAGGATCGACGCCGTGGCGTCGCGGCCATAGTTGGCGGGATTCTGGCTCTGGTCCTGCAGGAAAGCGAAATCGTAACCGCCCTGTTCGATGACGTCGGTCGAGAACCCCAGCGACAGATGCTGGGTCAGCGTCTGCGACCCTTTGAAGTGAGCCTTGATGTTGAGAGCATGCCCTTCGCGCCATGCGATCTCCTTGAGCATCCACGCAGGGTTGCTGTAGTAGGAGAACGAGTTGCCCAGACACAGCACTTTCTTGGTGTCACGGGGCGTCGCCGTGCCGAAGTTCTGCACGTAGCTGCCCGTAAATCCGTAGGGAGGAATGGAACTGGCGGCGTTGGTCGCCGTGATGTTCTGCGTACCGCCCGCGCAGGTATAGGGTCCCACGGCGCGGCAGCGGATTTTCACTTCGCCGTCGGTCACGGCGTTTTCGAAGCGCATCGTCTGCATGACGGTCGCGTGCTGATACGAGGACCCGGTGGCAGTGCCCGAACACTTGTAGGTATAGCGGACAGCCGGGTTTTCCGGAGCCGTGAGCAGATCGGCCTCGACGCTCTTCCAGACTCCGCCGTCGAGGTATTCGACGATGAAGTATTTGGGCGAATTGGCTTCGCCCGCCATCGTGGCGTTGAAATCGACGACCGATCCGGCGGCGAGATTCTCCACCGGGAAGGTATAGAGCCAGTAGTCGCCTTCGACCATCGTCGAAACCGCAGGACGGTTCGTAACGACGCTCCGCTTGAAAGCGGCCGAAGCATTCGCATCGCCGCGCACGACCGAAATGAAGCCCGCCGCGCCCGATGTCGCAGGAATGACGTTGTCGTCGGTCCACGACGAGCCGTAAAGCGGCAGCGTCGAAGCTTGGAACACCCACTTGCTGGGGAACGCTTCGCCCCGCGCCTGCTGATCGACCCTCACCGTCGCGCTTTTCGAGCCGTCGGTCGAAGCGAACGTGACGACCGCCGACCGCGGCGCGGTCTTCGTATTGGCATCGGCCCCGATCTTGATATACTGCACGCCGGGGTCCTTGACGCCCGAAACGACGGGTACGTCCGAGAGGTCCGTAATATGCGCCCAATCCCCATCGGCGCTCACCGTCCAGTCGTAATCGACCGACGAAAGCTGTACCACGGCGGCATTGCTGCCCTGAGCATTCAGCTCGACCGACGAAAGGTTCACGCCGAATTCCGGCTCGGCGGGCACCTGCGAACCGTTGGGATAATAGAGGATGTTCTGGCTGTTCACATGCACGGCCGTCGCATTGTGGTCGCCGATGTAGGACATGTAATTCGTGTAGTTCACGCCGACCAGCGCATAGGAGCCGTCCTCGTAAGCGCCCAGATCGCCCTGCGCGATGCAATCGCTGAATCTGGCCGCCTTGTTGCACTGCCCGAAGAGCGTGCCCTTGTAATTGGCGCGGTCGGTGATCACCAGTCCGTAATTCTCGCAGCCGACGAATGCGTTGCCGTCGTCATTGACCAGACAGATGACGCCGCCCGCCGCGCCGCCCGTCTTGCAGATCACATTGCCGCGGTTGACGGTATTGGTGATCTTGCTCCCGACTGCCGTAATGCAGGTAATGTTGCCGATGCGGGCGTCGTTTACCGTGGCAAAGGCATTGACGTTGTCGCCTTCGTTCACGCAGTTCTCGATCTCGGTGTAGCGGTTCGCAGCGGCCACGATACCCGAAGCGCGGGCTACCTGCGTGTCGAGGTCCCCGTAATTGGCGCACTCGGCGATCGTCACCACGGCCGTCGTGTTGCTCTTGTTCGAGCTGAAGCCGACGATGCCGCCCACGTGAATGCCCGTCACGCCGTTCTTGGTGTTGCCGCCCGACGTGGCCGTCAGAGCGCCGTGGTTGACCAGTTTTTCGAGCCGCGCCCCGTTTTTGTCGGCGAAGGCGAGTCCCACCATGCCGATGGTCATGCGGATATTGTCGGGAGCCGCCCCGTCGAAGGCGATCGAAGCCTTATTGACTACGTTGCGCACGGTGGCTTCGTAAACCAGACCGGCCACCACACCGCAGTCGGTGCCCGCCGTCGCCTTGTCTTCGAGCGAGCAGCTCGCATCGAAAATCAGGTTCTCCACCACGGCCCCGTCGGCCACGGCCCCGAAGAATCCCCATACCGAGGTCGCCTGCGCGGCCTTGCAGACCATCTTCAGGTTGCGGATCGTATGGCCCTGTCCGTCGAAATAACCCGTAAAAGGTCTTCCCGAAGTGATCGAAAGCGCATTGCTCGCCAGCTTGGACGTAGCCGCGCCGATCGGCGTCCACTCCGTCACCTCGGCCAGATCAATATCGTCCAGCAGCACCACGACGCCCTTGTCATCCTGCCACGGAGCGAGCGTCCCGCCCGCATTCACGGCCGCCGCGAACTCGATCAGGTCGTCGGCCGTGCTGATGCCGCCCTGCGGCGCGAAGGCGTAAAGCGCCTTGGCCATATGCTTGGCGCGGAATACGCCGCCCTGCTCGGCATAGGAGGTGATGCCGGTCTTGTAGATATTCTTCGAATAGCTCTTGCCGTCGGCCGTGCCGAGCGTAAGCCGCAGCCCCGCTTCGGATCTGAAACGCCCGACGGGGAATTTGATCGTCTGGGGCTTGGTCAGATCCACGCCCTCGGCGAAGTTGAAAACCAAGCTGTTGCCCGTACCGTTCTCGGCGGGCGTCAGCGCCAGCGTTTCGGGGTCTACCGTCCCTTCGAACGACAGAAACCCTTCGAAAGCCGCTTCGTCGGCCGGCTCGACGGTCAGCGACTGCGCCGCACTCGCCAACTCCCCTGCGTCGATACGCAGTTCGATGACCGAGAAGATATTGCGGAAGGTCACCTCCAGTGCACCTTCGGCAAGATTCCCCGAAGTGGGCAGTCCCACGAGCGGCGCCCGCGCCGGATTGCTCTGCGACTCCGCGTCGAGCGCAATCGTCCGCTCGGCCTCCACGGCGACCACCCCTTCGGCAGTCGTTGCGGGATAGTAGGCCGTCAAAGGCTTCGAAGCGTCGTAGTCGGCGATGCCGGCTTCGCTCGTGAAAGCGGTCGTCGGTCCCGCTTCCGCGGCCGTGTATTCATAGGCCGCGCCGTCGTAAACGACCGTGATGCGGTCGCCCGCCTCCCAAGTCGATTTACCCTCTTCGATGTCCGTGCGGGTCGCGGGCGGGCAGGCGGCCACGATCACCAGCCCGTCGGCATTCTCATATCCGCCTCCCCGCACCGGCTCCGCCAGATCGGGAGACTGCGCGCACCCTGCCGCGAAGAAAATCGCGGCGAATAACCATGCAAATATCTGTTTCATAGGATTTCTGCTTTACTCTTTGTTCGAATCGTTTTCAAAATCGGTGTCCTCGATCCCGTTGCCGGGCGTCTGGGTGCCGGGCGACATGTCGGTCACGGCAAAGGGCGTGGCAAGGGCGTAGCGCGCCGCCTGCAGCGCAACCGGCTGATTGTCGTCGGTCACGGGCGTCGTATAAGTGCCGTCCGCCGTACTCGACACGTTGTAGCGGAAGCTGTTGCCGTCGAGTTTCTTGCCGTCGAACGAAGGCGAGATGATCGACTCGAAGACGGCGCAGGCCGCGGCATAGCGGCTCAGGCCGTAATCCATGTGATAGCCGTCGCGCGTGAGGTCCATGTCGTTGTTGAGCGGCGAGGTGCGCAGGTTCTGCAGCACCGTCCCGGTGGGAATGATCTGCTCCACGTCGGTCTGGTCGAGCACCTTGCGGGCCTGCGCCACGATCACGTCGAACATCTCGTCCTGCGTCGTGAAATTCTTGTAGGGACGCTGCGCCGTACCGATCTTGTCCATATTGAAATAGGCCTGCGACATGATATAGACGAACTTGGGCGTATGTCCGCTCTGGTCGGCCCTGATGTCGGCGATCAACCCCTGAATGGCATTCTTCTCGGTGTCGTTCCATATCCAGCCGCAGCTGTTGCCCGTATGTTCCTGCAGGCAGACGATGTCCCACGTATCCGACTTGACGATCTGCTGAATGTTGTATCCGGTGTAGGAGAGCCAGAGCGAAGTGCCGGGGTTGTACTTGTAGCAGGTATAGTCGGACTTGGTCGCATAGCCCTCGGCATATTCAGGAATCGTACGACCGCCGTAATAGAGATGCACCATCTTCAGCGTCGGAATGTCGGCGGCCGAGACCATTTTCGGCAGGTGCTCGACGGCGTCCTTGGTAAAGCTGTTGCCGATGAAGAGAATGCGCAGCGTCGGCTCCACATCGTCGTCGCCGCCCGAACCGCCCGAACTCGAACCGATCAGGTAGGTAATGTTGTCCGCGTTGATCGGATCGGTGGCCTTCTGCACGCCCAGATAACGCACCTGCTCGTTCTCGCCGTACGAATCGTAAACCGTGGTTCCGCCGTTGTAAACCCCGACCTTGCCGCCCGCGATGCAGTTGATCCAGTTGGTCGCATAGGCGCTGTAGCCGAAGAACACGCCGCGGTTGGCGTCGTCGGTGACGATCTCGCCGTAATTGGCGCAGCCGCTGAACGAGTTGGTCGCATGGTTGGCCAGACTGAGCAGACCGCCGCAGCGGGCGCCGCCCGTCGAGACGAGATTGCCGTTGTTGATGCAGTCGGTCATCGAGCATCCCGTACCCGTGATGCAGGTGATGTTGCCCAGACGGCCCGTCGTACCGCACGTATTGAGCTGGTTGCCGTGATTCACACAGGAGTTGATCCGCGTGTAGGTATTCGCCGCGGCGACGATGCCCGAAGAGCGCGCCGAGTTAGAGGTGATATTGCCGTAATTGTCGCAGTAGGCGATGTCGTTGCAGATCTTGTTGGTCGCGTTGCCCGTCGCAAAGCCGCAGATGCCCGCCATGTGGATCGCCGTATTGCCTCCGTTGGTCGAATTGCCGTGGGTATCGGCCTCCACCGCGCCGTAATTCTGCAGGCGTTCGAGCTTCGTGCCCTCCGTTTCGCTGAAGATGAAGCCCACCATCGCCGCCGAAACACGCGCGGCGCTGGTGCCGTCGTATTCGATCTTCGCATAATTGACGCAGTCGGAGACGTTCGCATCGCGGCATACGCCGGCGATCACGCCCACCTCGGCCGTGCCGCCCGAAGCGGTGACTTTCAATGCGCTCGCATCGCCCAAGGCGGTGCCGACCGTCAGGTTGCGCACCGTCGCACCGTCCAGCACGCCGAACAGTCCGTAAGCCGTATTGGCCGCACTGCCCCCGTAGGCGAGTTGCAGGTTTTTCAGCGCATATCCCTGCCCGTCGAAGGTGCCCTTGAAGGCGTTGCCCTCGATAGTCAGCAGGTTCTTTTCCCATTTATAGGAGGCGTTGCCGATCGGCGTCCAGCCGGCGACGTCCTTCATGTCGATATCGCCGAGCAGCGACACCACGCCGCCGGCATCCTCCCACTGCGCCGTACTTTCGCCCGCATTGACCGCGTCGCGGAAAGCCGTCAGGTCCTCGACCGTCGCAATGCCCGGCTTGGCGGGTCCGCCCGAAAAGCTGTTGTTCTCCAGCGTCGGCACGCCGCCGCCCGTGAGCGTGAAGTAGATATACTGTTCGAAATTCTGCTCCGTAATCTCCGTCGCGCCCTGCTGGCCGTCCGAGAAGGGACCTATCCGGCCGCCGATCTTGCAGTTGCGGATCGCGATGGTCTTTTTGTTGGTGTTGGCGCAGACGATGCCGATGTACTTGTTCGCCGCGGCATTGATGATGTCGGAGAGTACGGCGCCGTAGTTCTCGCAGCCGTCGATGGCCGTATTGTTGTCGTTGGTCTGGCCGGCGATGCCCGCGGCATAGCCGTGCGTCGTATCGCCCGCAACGGCGAAAGCGACCGTGCCGTTATTGACGCACGATGTGAGGTAGGTGTGGCCGCCCATGGCCGACACGATGCCTGCCACGCGGCTGTTCGAAGCCGTCACGTCGCTGCAGGTCACCGCCGCATTGTTCACGCAGCTTTCGAGCTTCGTGTATTTGTTCATCGTGGCGACGACACCCGCCGTACGGGTCGCCTGCGCATCTATCGCTCCTTCGTTGACACACCCCACGACGTTGTTGTAGCGTTCGGTGGTCGTCGAAGCGTCGGCGAAACCGACGATGCCGCCGATCGAGAAGCCCGTGGCTCCGTTCTTGGTGTTCACGCTGTTCTTCGACGTGATCTTGCCGTAATTGGTGCAGGAGAGGATATGACTGTCATTTTCGTTGGCGCAGATCGCGCCGACGATGCCGCCAGCCGATTCGCGTACATTGTCCCCGCCGCCCTGAATGTCGATCGCCGCACGGTTCTCGCAATTCTCGATCGTGGCTTCATAGGCATATCCGGCCACGGCTCCCACGGCCGTCATCGCAGCCGCGGTCGAAACGACCGACGAGCCTTCGCCGATGGCAAGGTTCCTGACCGTGGCGCCCTTCAGCACGCCGAAGAGTCCCCAAGCCGAACCCGCCGCAGCGTCGGCCGGAACGACGATCTTCAGATTCCTGACCGCATGGCCCTGTCCGTCGAAGGTGCCCTGAAACGCCGGTCCCGTCATCGCGTTGGCCGTCGTATAGGCGCCGTTCCCGATCGGGGTCCACGCCACGTCCTTCATGTCGATATCCTGCGTCAGCACGGCTTTGGCGGCTGCCTCCTCGCCGCCGGCATTGACCGCCGCGGCGAAAGCGACCAGCTGGTCGGGCGTCGAAATGGCGACCGTACCGAGCGTCGCGGCCTTGTAGAAGAGCGGCTTCACGATCACGTTGTCGGCCAGATCGTAGGCCATGACGATAACCGTACCGCGCGAGAACGAAGCGTCGAACGAAACCGTCACCGTCTTCGCGTCGCGGTCGATCACGGCGTCGAGCCCCTCGGCCTTGGCGACGGCCACAATGGCCGTCTCCTTAGCCTCGCCCGAAAGCTCGTAGGATACCGTAATGCTCTTCGAAGGGTCTGCAACGGTGGTAACCGGCATCGCGTCCAGCTTGAGGTTGAGCGAGTTGAAAACCCGCAGGGTGATCGTGCTTCCGTCGCCGAGCGTCAGGCTGAAATTGCCGTCGCCGTCCAGCTCCGCCGAGCGGAATACCGACGTGGCGTCGGTCGTGGCCTTGATCGGGTTGCCCGAAGCGTCGAGTATCTGCACGCCGTCCACGGTCCAGCAGCCGTCGGCATCGACCGAAATCGTCGGCGTGTAACCGCTCACGGGGAACTTCTCCCCGTCGTCGTCGGTCAGCCACGTGATTTCGCCGTCGATGCACTTGGTCCAGTAATAGACGCCGTTCTCGTCGAGCTTCACGCCGATGATCGGCACGTCGACGATGTCGTCCATCGTCGCCAGCACGACCGTATGTTCGACGTCCTTGTTGTCCTTGTAGGTGACGACGTATTTCCCGTCGGCGTCCTGCGACACGGTGGTGATGACGTTGCCGTTGGTCAGATAGCTCAGGTCCGCGAGCTGCTTGCCGAGCGTCTCGGCCTTGGCTTTCAGGGCTTCGATCCGGTTTTTGTAGCCGTCGATCCGGCCGCGCAGCTCCGAATCGTCGAAGTCGCTGCAACCGCAGAAGACCACGGCCGCAAATAGTATGATGATATTCAGTATCTTTTTCATTGTCGTTCCGTTTTTCTGGATTACAGCCTTTTAGTTGTTTATCGTCGGATCGTAGTACTCGTCGTTCTTGTACGAGAACGCATTGTGAACGGTCGCGGCAGGCGCCGAAGTCGGATTGTCCTTGTAGGTGGTGTAGCTGCCCACGTATCCGCCCATCGTACAGCTGCTGACGTTGACCCACTCGCCGCTCGACTGGCCCGAATATCCGCAGGCCCATGCCGGACCGTGGTCGGAATTGTAGACGTCGCCCAGAATGGCGCCCTGATTCGCGCAGCCGATGATCCGGATGTTGGAGTGGCCGATGAATCCGCCCGTGCGGCAGCCGATATGGGTGAACACGTTACCGTAGTTGGTACAGCTCTCCACGGTCGCCGTCAGCACCTTCTTCAGGTCGTCCGTACCGCCGATCAGGCCGCCCATACGCTTGCTGTTGTAGGAATTCTGCGCAGCCGCTCCCTCGAACTTGCCGACGATGTCGTCCTCGACCGTACCGCGGTTGTCCGAATTCTTCACGTTGCCGTTCATCAGCGTAGCGACCAGACCGCCCGTGCGGCCCGTCGGGCAGCTGATGTGTCCGTAATTGACGCAGAACTGAATCAGGTTGCCTTCGTCCTTGGCCATGAAGCCGCAGATACCGGCCGTCTGCATGCCGTTGCCGCCGTTGCCGTTGTTGGTGATCTTGCCCGTGCGTACGAACCCGTAATTCGCGCATCCCAGCGACTTGGCGCGGCCGCCGATGGTCGAGTTCTTCATCACTCCGACCAGACCCGAAGCCACGCAGAGCACTTCGGAACCGCTGTCTCCGGCGAAGTCGATGTTGTAGTAGTTGGTGCACGATTCGATCGTCGAGTTGACCGCATAGACGGCCAGCGATGCGACGCTCGTCGCCTTCGGGGCGTCGCCCGTGAAGGTCCACGTGATGTCGGTGTCGGGATCGCCCAGCGTCAGGTTGCGGACCGTAGCCCCGTCGAGCGAGCCGAAGAACGCGTAGCCCCACTTGCCGGTGGACATGTCGGCCGTATAGTTCAGGTTCTTGACGGCGAAGCCCTGACCGTCGAAGGTGCCCTTGAAGGGATTGACCGTCTTGTAGGGAGTCGTCGTATTGTACTCGCTGGCATCCACGCCGCCGATCGGCGTCCACGACTCGACGGCCGCCATGTCGATATCGTTCAGCAGCACGACTTCGCCCGCCTCGTTCTCCCAGCGTGCGGCGCTGGCTCCGGCATTGACCGCCGCGGCGAAGCCCATGAGGTCGGCCGCGGTCGAGATGCCGCCTCCGCCGCCTTCGGGAATCTTGGGCGACTGCTTGACGACGATTGCCGCCGAGATGTCGTAAAGCGCATTCGAGAAGCGGATTTCGCCCGTGCGGAGCGCGCCGCTCGCATCCTCGTAGTAATCGGCCGTGAAGACGTGCGTGAGGGTCGTCATCGCGCGGGTCGAGTTGTATATGAGCCACTTGGAGGCCGACTCCTCGACCGTCACTTCATAGTCGATGCTGGCCGAAACCTTGACTTCGAACTGCGTCATGTCGCCTTCGAGCACGATGTCGGCCGTCGAACCGTTGTAAACCGGGTCCTGAATCTCGGCCGTGCCGTAGGTGAAGAAGAGCGGTTTGAGAATCGTATTGCCCCCGGCGTGCGCCATGACGAGGATATTGCCCTCTTGGGCGCCCTCCTTGAGCGAGACGGTGATCGTCGATATGGATTCGTCGATCTCGGCGTCGACGTTATAGGAGGTGAAGATATCCACCAGCGCGCCTTCCGCCTGCGAACCGCCGACGATGTATCTGATCTTCACTTTCGAGGCATAGTCCGGAACGGCCGTGTAGGTCGGCGAGTCGAACGAAACGGACAGCGCCTCGAACATCTGCAGGCGCAGTTCGGTGCCGTCGGCGAGAATGAAGACGGCTTCGCCGGTCTTTTCGTCCACGTAAGCCTCTTTGAAGAGGATGTTGCTGACGTCGTCGGCCAGCACCTTGTTGCCCTTGGCGTCGGTGATCGGCTTGCCGTTCACCGTCCAGAAGCCCTCGGCGTCGATGCCCACTTCGGGCTTCTCGCCGCCTGCGGGAACCTTCTCGCCGTCCACAAGTATCCATTCGTAGGTCTCGCCGTTGTCGGAGGTCTGGCGCCAGTACCACACGCCGTCCTCGTCCTTGGCGATGCCGACGATCGGCAGGGTCACGACCTCTTTCTGGGTGGCGAGGGTGAGCGTGCGGCTCTCCCCGCCGCGGTCGATGTAGGTGATGACGTAGTTGCCTTCGGCATCGGTCGAGATGAGCGACACGAACGAGCTGTTTATCAGCTGCGTGAGCGCGTCCATCTGCGTACGGAGCCCGTCCACGGCCCGTTCCAGTTCATCGAGAATCTGTCCCACGTCGTCGAGGTCCTTCTTGATACGGGTATCGTCGTATCCGTCGCTGCATGCCGCTGCAAACAGGAATGTAGCGAGGAAGATCGTATTCAATATCTTTTTCATCGTTCTGTTCATTTAGTCGTTTATGGGTTCCTTGCTACTTGATCCTGACATGCATGTAGTTCATGCAGCTGCGCTCGCCCTTCGAGTCGCAGGGCCTGTTGGCGATCGCGCCGGCGCCGTTCTCCCATTTCCACAACGTCGTGGAGCCGCCGCCGTCGAAACGGATCGCATTGTGAAGCCCCAGTTTCTTCATGGTCATGTAAAGCTGCCAGTAGTTCATGCCGGTGTCGATGCTCGTGCGGCCGTCCACGCAGACCAGCTTGACGGTCGTGCCGGCCTGATCGGCTCCGATGCAGGTAGCCGGCATGAGCGTCGCGTCGTTCACCGCATTCCAGTTGCCGCCGTTCAGGAAGCGGTACATGCTGGAGTTGTGCATGATAATCTGTTTGGAGACGCTGCCGATAGACACGTTGGCGTTGATCCGGACAGCGTCGCCCACCTTGAGCGCCGCAGCCAGCGCCGCAGCCTTTTCGCCCGTCACCTGAAGCACCCAGTCGGTCTTTTCGCTCACGAACGGCACCTCGACCGAGGCTCCGTTGCGACCGTCCACGATCGCCGTGACCGTCGCATCGAACCAGCCGTCGTTGACGGTCATCTGCTGCGAGCAGCGGCCCACGACGAAGAGCGCATCGCTGCCCACCGGATTGTAGATGCCCGGATGCGGCTCCTTTCGGAAGCGCGAAGTATAGAGATTGGCGTCGTAACCGTCGGTGTTGTTGAGCCGGACGATCGTATCGTTCACCGAGTAGTATTCGTAGTCCGTATCGTTCACCTTGAGATAGCCCGTGAAGCTGCGGTTGTCGAAGCTGACGGTACGGTCCTCGAAGAAGGTGAAGCCGGGACGGTGGTTCGAAAGCGACTGGCGCACGGTCGGGTTGTTGATGAAGACCGGTTCGCCGTATTCGATGTGGAATCCGCGCGGGAAACCGTCGTGCGAATTGAAGAAGCCCGTGTTGATGCCGGCAACGATGTTGCGGCCCTCGGCGCGGCGGCGCGTACAGGTCTCGGAGAGCGTTTCGCGCAGTTTCTTGCCGTTGTTCGAGTTGTTGTTGGCATTGGGGTTGAGACAGAGTTCGTCGGCCATGACCGTTTCGAGCACCACGTTGGGATTGGTCAGGTCGGCCTCGACGACGTAGACGTTCTGGGCGAAATTCTTCATCGCGTAGTGGTAGAACTTCACACCCTCGGCCAGCTGCGTCTCCGCCTTCACCTCCCAGTCGTAGAACTCCTCGTACTGGTCGCTCAGGCCGTTGAGCGTCGGATCGAATTTTCCGTGTACGATCGCCATGGCATAGGTCGCTTCGGGAGCCGACTGCGGATTGTCCTTGTATGCGGTATAGTCGCCCACGCGGCCGCCGACCACACATTCGGTAATCAGGTCGGCGCTCTTGTTGTAGCCTGCCGCCCAACCCGAACCGTGGTAATTGGTCCCCGACAGCGTGTGGTCCGAAAGGATGACGCCCTTGTTCTCGCACTTGGTGATCTTGGCCTCGTTATGGCCGACGAAGCCGCCCGTGCGGCAGCCCAGCTGCGAGAAGACGTCGCCGTTGTTGACGCACGAAGTGAACGCGGCGTCGGCCGAAGCGCCGCCGGCGAGTCCGCCCATGCGCTTATAGCCCGGATTGGCGCCGAAAATACCGTTCACGTCGTCCTGCACCTTTCCGTTATTGACGCATGCGGTCACTTGACCGCTGGTAGCCACGGCCACGATGCCGCCGCTGCGTCCCGACGGAGCGCTCAGGGCGCCGTTATTGGTGCATTCGGTCAGCGACGAAGTCTTCATGTAACCGACGATGCCGCCCTGATGGAATCCCGAATTGGAGCCGTTGCCCGTGTTGGCGATCGTGCCGCAGGTCAGCGCGCCGTCGTTGACGCACTGCGTCAGCGTCGCGTTCTGGAGATATCCGGCGATGCCGCCCAGACATACCGAGATGTTGGCGGCGTCGCTGCCCGCGAATGCGATCGCGGCCTTATTGGTGCAGGAGGTGATTTTGCCTTCGGCATAGCCGGCGAAAGCGCCGATCGCCGCACCCTGCGGAGCCGCGCCAGTCAGACGGATGACGCCTTCGATGGTGAGGTTCTTGATTTCGCCTTCGGCGCCGAGGGCCGAGAAGAGGCCGTGGGCGACGTTGCCGTCCGCAAGGTCGAAGGTCCAATCGACGTTCTTCAGCGCGAAATTCTTGCCGTTGAACACTTTATCGAAGACATTTTCACCCATTGCATAGGTGACAGCCTTGTTCGCATCGGCGGTGCTGGGAGTTACGACTCCGCCGATCACATAATCGCTCCAGTCCGTGCCTGCCATGTCGATGTCGTTCATCAGGCAGACTTCGCCGTCGATCGTATATTTGGCCAGACTCTTGCCGGCATTGACCGCCGAGGCGAAAGCCTTGAGATCGTCGGCGTTGCGAATGCCCGTCGGCGCGCCCTCCATCGTCGTAAAGATCAGCGGCTTGATAATCACGTTGTCCGCGCCGTCGTAGAACATCACGACCAAACGGCCCTCCTCGAAGCCGTCGGGGAAGGTCACGGTAATGGTTTTGGCCTGTTCATCGAGTTTGGCCGCGAGTCCTTCGGCCTTCTCGACGGTCAGCACCGAAGTTTCGGTCTCGCCCACGAGCGTATAAGTGATCACGAGCGGCTGCGCGACGTCGGGCACTACGGTCCGGGGTTCGACGCTCAGCAGCACGTTGAAGCCGTTCTGCACCTGCGCCGTGACCTGCACGCCGTCGCCCAGCGTGAAGACCACCGTGCCGTCGTCCTTCATTTCGACCTTGGTGATCACCGAAGCGCTCTTGCCCTCGGCCTTCACCGGATTGCCCGACGCATCGGTTATCCGCTTGCCGAAGAGCGTCCAGTAGCCCTGATCGTCTACGCCGATTTCGGGCGTACGGCCCGTAACGGGAATTTTGGCGCCGTCGGTATCGAGCAGCCACGAGGTCTTGCCGCCCGTGGTGACGGTCCAATAGTAGATTTCGCCGTCGGCCTTCATGCCGATGATCGGCTGGGTATTGGCGTCGTCCATGGTCGCGATGTCGATCGTGTGCTCCACGTTGTCGGCATCCTTGTAGCTGAGGACATAGTGCCCGTCGGCATCCTGCGTGATCGAGGTGACGGCACCGCCGCTGACGACTGCGGCCAGCGCGTCGAGCTGCTGCTGCATCGTCGTGACCTGAGCCTTGAGTTCGTTGAGGCTCTTGTACATCCCGTCGATGTCCTTCCACAGGGCCGAATCGTCGAAGTTGTCGCTGCATCCGTAAGCGAAAACGGTCGCAGCGGCGAACATCAGAGTCAAGATTCTTTTCATTCGTTTTAATTTTAAGGTTTGTTGAGTTTCGGTCGGTTCAGAGGCGCCGCCGTAACGACGCCTATATTAAGAACACATATCCGGCTCCGAATACGTAACCCGCAAAAGATGTTTTTGCCTGACGAATGAAAAAATCCGCTCCGCATGCCCCGGCGGCGGGAACGGCCCGAAAAGAGACGTCCCGGAGACCGCAACGGTCTCCGGGACGCACCTCCTCAGATCGGTTCCGCGCGCCGCTATTCGGCGTCGTGCGGGAAATATTTCATGTATTGAACGCGCTGGTAGACGTCGCTTTCGGCATTGCCGTAATTCATCTTCCCGCGGAACTCGGCCAGCGACTCGAAGCCGTGGCGTTCGGCCCACAGGTCGATGAAGCGGTTGATGTCCACGATCACGCCGTAGCCCTTCTCGTGGATCGCCGAGCAGATCTGCACGGCGTTCGCGCCGCACAACAGCGCCTTCACGGCCGCTTCGCCGTCGTGCACGCCCGTCGATACGGAGACGTCGAGCTGCGGCACGGCCGTCGTGCAGAGCGCCACGCTGCGCAGTACGTTGCGCAGTTCGGCCGGCTCGCTGAACGGATCGCCGTTCACGAAGGTCATGCGCTCCACGTCGATATCGGGTTCGAAGAAGCGGTTGAACATCACCACGCCGCGGGCGCCGCGCGCCAGCAGCGAATCGGCCACGGCCAGCACGTTGGTCAGGCGCATGGGAAGCTTCACCGACACGGGAATCTTCACGGCCTCGGCCACGCGGCGGACGACGTCGGCGTACTCCTGTTCCAGCTCCTGCGCCGAACGGTGACGGTCGGTCGGCTGCAGGAAGATGTTCAGCTCCAGCGCCGCGGCGCCGGCCTGCTCCATCGAGACGGCATAGTCGGTCCACGCTTCGGCCGAAGCGATGCAGTTGATGCTGGCGATGACGGGCACGCCCGTCGTGCGCGCATCGGCGACGAGTTTGAGGAATTCACCCTTGTAGGCATCGCCGATATAACGTTCGAGGTACTCGCCCGAATCGCCCATGCCCTGCTGCGACGCATAGTCGAGGGCCGCGGCATGGCGGATGATCTGCTCCTCGAAGATCGACTTGAGGACCACGGCGCCCGCACCGTTGCGCACGCACTGTTCGATGTTGGACACCGTGGCCGTATAGGGCGAACTGCTGACCACGACGGGACTCGAAAGGTCGAGTCCGAGGTATTTTGCTTTCATAAAACGAGCTTTTTATAGTTACTAATCGCTTTCACGGCCGGGAATGGCCCGGCTCAGGCGGCTGTTCGGCACAGCCCCGCCGCAGCGGATTAAACGAACGGAATCTTCACCACTTCGGCGCGGAGGGGTTTCTCGCGCACGACGACGGCGATTTCCGTACCCGCCTTGGCGTATTCGGGCGTCACGTAGCCCAGTCCGAAACCGACCTTCATGCAGGGCGACATCGTACCCGAAGTGACATGGCCGATCCGCGTGCCGTCGGGCGCGGCGATCTCGTAGCCGTGGCGCGGAATGCCGCGGTCGATCATCTTGAATCCCACCAGCCTGCGGGTCACGCCCTCGGCCTTCTGCTTCTCCAGCAGGGGGCGGTCGATGAACTCCTTGCCCTCGGCGAATTTGGTGATCCAGCCCAGTCCGCCTTCGAGCGGCGAGGTGGTGTCGTCGATGTCGTTGCCGTAGAGGCAGAAGCCCTTCTCCAGACGCAGCGTATCGCGCGCGCCCAGACCGATATTCTTGAGTCCGAACTCTTCGCCGGCCTCCCAGAGCGCTTTCCAGAGTTTGTCGCCGTCTTCATTGGCCGCGTAAATCTCGCAGCCGCCCGATCCCGTATAGCCCGTGATCGAAAGGATGGCGTCGCAGCCTGCGACCTTCATCTTTTTGAAGGTATAGTACTCCATCTCCTCGACCGGCTCGTCGCACATCTTCTGCACGATCTTCATGGCCAGAGGTCCCTGCACGGCGAGCTGGCAGATTTCGTCCGAAGCGTTGTAAAGCTCCTTGCCGTGGCCTGCCTCCATGCCGAACGCCCGGCCCTGTTCGCAGATGTGGTTCCAGTCCTTTTCGATGTTGGCGGCATTGACGCAGAGCATGTAGGTCTCGGCATCGACCCGGTAGACGAGGATGTCGTCCACGATACCGCCCCGGCCGTTGGGCATGCAGGTATACTGCACCTTGCCGTCGTAGAGTTTCGACACGTCGTTGGTCGTGATGCGCTGCAGCAGGCCGAGGGCCTTAGGTCCCTTGACCCAGATTTCGCCCATGTGGCTCACGTCGAAGACGCCGGCGCCGCCGCGGACGGCCATGTGCTCGTCGTTGATGCCCGTGAACTCGATGGGCATATTGTATCCCGCGAATTCGGCCATTTTAGCCCCCGCGGCAATGTGGTACTTGGTGAATGCAGTGGTTTTCATATCAGGATTTTAAGGTTTTATTCGCGGCGTTTGACACCCAGACGCGGACAGCGGTGGAACTCCTTCGTCCGGTCGAACAGGTAGCGGTAGGTGGTGTGCATCTTGTGGCGCGTGGCGCAGACGTAGCTTTCGATCATGCGGTTCATCACCGGATTGAAGTCGCCCACCCATGCGAACTCGATGGTCTTGTAGTGGTTGCGCGGCGTGCGCATGTATTTTTCGAGGATGAAGCGCATCATGCCCGACTCGACGCCCTTGCCGTGGAATTCGGGCGCGATGCCGAAGATGATGCCGAAAATGCGGTCGCTGGCCTTGCGGACCTTCAGGTCCCAGAGCATCCGCAGCTTCTGAATGAGTCCGAATTTGCCGTTGAACTTGCCGATGATGCGGTTCAGGTCGGGAACCATGATGAAGAAACCGATCGGCTCGTCGTTGAAATAGGCGAAGAAGATGATCTCCGGGTCGATGATCGGCTTCATCGTCTCCATGATCTTCATCGCCTCCTCCTGCGTCATGGGCTTCACGCCCGAAAAGAGCGACCACGCCTTATTATATATGATGCGGAAGTTCTCGGCCTCCTCCTCGATGCGCGACATGTCGATCTGGCGGAAACCGTAGCCCGGCGTCGAGAAGAGACGCTTGGCCCGGTCGTGGACCATGGCGTTCACGTCGTCGTCGTAGATTTTCCAGATGTAGGTGTTCTGGTTGAAGTAGTTCCGGAATCCGTAGTTCTCGAACAGCTCCTTGTAATAAGGCGGGTTGTAGGGATTCTCGTACAGCGGCTGGAACTCGTAGCCCTCGACCAGCAGGCCCCACCACGCGTCGCGCTGTCCGAAATTGATCGGGCCGTCCATCGCCTCCATGCCGCGGCTGGCCAGCCACATGCGCGAAGCGTCGAACATCAGGTCGGCGACCTGCTGGTCGTCGATCGACTCGAAGAATCCGCAGCCGCCCGTGGGCTGCTCTTCGAGTGAGGCCTTCTCGCGGTTGTAGAACGCCGCGATGCGCCCCACGACCTCGCCGGCACGGTTGCGCACCACCCAGCGGACGGCTTCGCCGTCGGCGAACTGCTCGTTGCGGGCCGGATCGAAAACCTTGCGGATATCGGTATCGAGCGGGCAGACCCAGTTGCGGTTGCCCTTGTAAATCTTCTTGGGGAGGTCGAGCCACTCACGTTCGAGCGCGGGCGTGACGACCTCCTGAAGCACGTATTTGTCACTGTTCATTCATGGATGTTTTTTATAGACCAGAACAAAGATAGAAATAAAAAACGAAAATGGAATGAAACGGGCGGGAAAGTCGCAAAGCCGCAGACCCGTACGCGGCGGCCGGTTCGCTTGTCCGCAAGGAAAAATTGTTTATCTTTGTGGAAACTGCGTCCGCACAATCCCCCGATCCCCATGACAACAGACTACAGCGAATTCGGCTGGAGCGATGCTCAGCCCGCATTCTACCACCAACTCCTCTGCAAATACATCGAGCGGCTGCTTCCGGCCGACGGCACCCCGATTCTGGACGTGGGCTGCGGCAACGGATTCACCGCAAATTATCTGGCCGGCAAGGGCTACGACGTTTACGGCATCGACGCATCGCGGCAGGGCATAGCCATCGCCAATCGGACGGGGGGGGGAATCCCGGCCGTTTCTTCGTCTGCGACGTGACGACGGGCGAGCTGCTGCCCGAACTGCGGAAGATCCCCTTCAGGACCGTGATCTCGATGGAGGTCATCGAGCACCTTCACAGCCCGCGGACATTCGCCGCCTTCGTCCGCAGCATCCTCGAAGCCAACGGCGGCGGACGTTTCATACTCACCACGCCTTACCACGGGTACCTGAAAAACCTCTCGATCGCCCTCGCCGGCAAAGCGGACCGCCACTACAGCGCATTGTGGGAGGGCGGCCATATCAAATTCTGGTCCCGCAGGACGCTCGCCATCCTGCTGCGGGAAGCCGGGTTCCGCAACATGGCCTTCACCGGCGCGGGGCGCATCCCGTACCTGTGGCGGCACATGGTGTTCAGCGCCGAAACGCCGGCGGCCGCGGAAGTCCGGGCCTGCGACCCGGCTGCGGAACCGTGAAAACCCCGCCGCCGTTCCGGCCGGCGGAGCCGTATGGAAACAGATGCCGCCGAAACAGCGCGGAGACGGTACGGAAACGGCACAGAGGCAGCACAGGGTATGGTGCGGAAGCAGTACGGGGTACGGCACGGAAGCAGCACGGGGTACGGCACGGAGACGGCAGAGCGGCGGCACGGAGACGGCAGGGCGGCGGCACGGAGGTAAAAACGCACGGTTTCTCATTTCGCGGATTTTTTTCTATTTTTGTTAAAACAAATCAGGCGACACGATGAACAAGAATCTCGAACAATCCCTTTCGGACGGGAACAGGCCCCAGTACCGCTTCATGAAATACCGCATCCACAAAATCCTGCTGGTCTGCTGCAGCTACGACGGGTACATTCTCGAAGAAGACGGACATATCGAGTCGCAGATCAATCAGGAGTACCTCGACCTGAACATGTCGAACCCGCCGTCGTTCACGCGCGTCAGCTCGACGCGCGAGGCGCTGGACCTGCTCGGACGCGACGATTCGTTCGACTTCATCCTGACGATGTACAACGTGGGGGAACTGGACGTCTTCACGTTCGCCAAGATCGTCAAGGAGCGCCATCCGCAGATTCCCGTGGCGCTGCTCACCTCCTTCTCGAAGGACATCTACCGCCGCATCGAGGAGCAGGACCGTTCGGGACTCGACTACATCTTCGGCTGGCACGGCAACACCGACCTGATCATGGCGATCATCAAGCTGGTCGAGGACAAGATGAACGCCGAGGAGGATATCGTCGAGGGCGGCGTGCAGGCCATTCTGCTGGTCGAGGACTCGATCCGCTTCTACTCGACCTACCTGCCCGAACTCTACAAGCTGATCCTGCTGCAGAACACCGAATTCCTGAAGGACGCCCTCAACGAACAGCAGCAGATCCTGCGCAAACGCGCACGCCCCAAGATCCTGCTCGCCACCAACTACGAGGAGGCTGTGGAGCTTTACGACCGTTACAAGAAGAACATGCTGGGCGTGATTTCCGACGTGGGGTTCGTACTCCACCGCAACGACCCGCCCGAAAGCGAGAAGCGCGACGCCGGCATCGACCTCTGCCGCCGTATCAAGGAGGACAACCCGCTGATGCCCGTACTGCTGCAGTCGTCGCAGACCGAATTCGAGGCTCAGGCCCGCGGGCTGGGAGCCGGATTCATCGCCAAGAATTCGAAAACGCTGCTCTCGCAGCTGCACGAGTATATCGCCAAGGAGTTCGCATTCGGCGACTTCCTCTTCAAGGACCCCGATACGGGAGCCGTCATCGGCCGCGCCAAGGATCTGGCGCAGATGCAGGAGATGATCGCCACGATTCCCGACAAGGCGTTCGAATACCACACCTCGCAGAACCACCTCTCGAAATGGCTCTACTCGCGGGGCCTCTTCCCGCTGGCCGCGGCCATCCGCCGGGGCAACAAGAGCCAGTTCGCCACCACCGAAGAGCACCGCCAGCGCATCGTGAACCTCATCAAGGACTACCGCATCCTGCTCGGACAGGGCGTGGTGGCGCGCTTCGACACCGAGACCTACAGCGACGCGGTGGCTTTCGCCCGCATCGGCGAAGGGTCGCTCGGCGGCAAGGCCCGCGGTCTGGCGTTCATGAACTCGATGCTGCTCAAGCACCGCCAGTACGACAAGCACGACAACCTGCGCATCATGATTCCCCGCTCGGTGGTGATCGCAACGGACTATTTCGACGAATTCATCCGCAACAACGGACTCAAATACATCATTTCGCAGGAGTTTTCGGACGAGGAGATACTCTCGGAGTTCGTCAGTTCGACGATTCCCGTCAAACTGCAGCGCGAGCTGAAAGCCTACATCAAGACCGTCAGTACGCCGCTGGCCGTGCGGTCGTCGTCGAAGCTGGAGGATTCGCACTACCAGCCGTTCGCCGGCATCTACTCGACCTACATGATCCCCTATGTGGACAACGAGGACCAGATGCTGCGTCTGCTGCTCAAGGCGGTCAAGAGCGTATACGCCTCGGTCTACTTCGCATCGTCGAGAGCCTACCTCTCCTCGTCGCAGAACCTGATCTCGGAGGAGAAGATGGCCGTCATCATACAGGAGGTGTGCGGCACGGAGCAGAACGGACTTTTCTTCCCGACCTTTTCGGGCGTGGCGCGTTCGATCAACTACTACCCCATCGGCGACGAAGCCCCCGAAGACGGCGTGTGCAACGTCGCCATGGGACTAGGCAAGCTGGTCGTGGACGGAGGGCGCACGCTGCGCTTCTCGCCCCGCTATCCGCAGAAGGTGCTCCAGACCTCGACGCCCGAACTGGCGCTGCGCGACACGCAGAACGAAGTGCTGGCCCTGAGCCTGCAGCCCGAAGAGTTCCGCACGTCGATCGACGACGCGGTGAACCTGCGGCGGCTCGACATCGCCCAGATCGCCGAACTGCGCAATTCGCGCTTCGTCTGCTCGGTGTGGGACCGCGAGAACGAGCGCATCTCGGACAGCCCCTTCGACCGGGGCCGCAAAGTCATAACATTCAACAACATACTGAAATACAACACCTTCCCGCTGGCGGAGATCGTCACCGACATCCTGCACATGGGCGCCGAGGAGATGCGCTGCCCCGTGGAGGTCGAATTCGCCGTCAATATGGACGTGGCGCCGGGGGAGCAGCAGATTTTCAACCTGCTGCAAATCCGCCCGATCATCGACAATCAGGACAACCGGCCGATCGACTGGAGCGAAGTGGACACCTCCGATGCGCTGGTCTACGGCGAGAACGCCCTCGGCATCGGCATGATGAGCGACATCTCGGACGTCATCTACATCAAAAGCGGCACGTTCAGTTCGCTTTCGACCGAGAAGATCGCCGACGAACTGCTGGAGCTGAACCGCCGCATGCGCGACGAAAAACGCTCCTACATACTCGTCGGTCCCGGCCGCTGGGGTTCGTCGGATCCGTTCCTCGGCGTACCCGTCAAGTGGAACCACATCTCCGAAGCCAAGGTGATCGTCGAATGCGGCATCGAGAAATTCGACGTCGAGCCGTCGCAGGGCACGCACTTCTTCCAGAACGTCACCTCGCTGGGCGTGGGTTACCTGACGATCAGCCCCTTCTGCGGCGACGGCGTATTCCGCGAAGAGACGCTCGACAAATGCGCCGCGATCTACGAAGGCAGCTTCCTGCGGCAGGTGCGTTTCGAGCGTCCGCTGTGGGTCTGCATCGACGGCCGCTCGAACAAAGGCATCGTCAAAGAGACGCCGGACGAAGCGCGGGAAAAATAGCCCGCAGCGCACCGATACGACATTTTCCGGAGAAAAGGAGAAATAAATAACGAATTTTCGGAAAAAATCATGTTGCAGTTACAATTTATAAGAAATAGTTTTATATTTGTAATAAAGAAACAACCTTTAAAACTTCAGGCAATATGAACGTAAACAAATTAATGGCGGAACTTGAGCGCAAGCATCCCGGCGAAAGCGAATACCTGCAGGCCGTGCGCGAAGTTCTCATGACGGTAGAGGAAACCTACAACCAGCACCCGGAATTCGAGGCCAACCGTATCGCAGAGCGCATCGTGGAGCCTGACCGCAGTTTTACCTTCAAGGTGGTCTGGGTAGACGACAAGGGCGAGGTACAGGTCAATACCGGTTACCGCGTGCAGTTCAACAACGCGATCGGTCCCTACAAGGGAGGTCTGCGTTTCCACCCCTCGGTGAATCCCTCGATCCTGAAATTCCTCGGTTTCGAGCAGATTTTCAAGAATGCGCTGACGACGCTTCCGATGGGCGGCGCCAAGGGCGGCTCGGACTTCAACCCCAAAGGCAAGTCGGACCGCGAGGTGATGCGCTTCTGCCAAGCCTTCATGGTCGAACTGTGGCGTCATATCGGTCCCGAAACCGACGTTCCGGCCGGTGACATCGGCGTGGGCGGCCGCGAAATCGGCTATCTGTACGGCATGTACCGCAAGCTGGCGCGCGAGAACACGGGCGTGCTGACCGGCAAGGGCATGACCTACGGCGGTTCGCTGATACGTCCCGAAGCGACGGGATTCGGCGCGGTGTACTTCCTGCGCCAGATGCTCGAAAAGGCAGGCATGGACATCAAGGGCCAGACCATCGCCATATCGGGCTTCGGCAACGTGGCGTGGGGTGCGGCGACGAAGGCGACCGAGCTGGGCGCCAAGGTCGTGACGATTTCCGGCCCGGACGGCTACATCTACGATCCCGAAGGTCTCGACGCCGAAAAGATCGCCTACATGCTCGAACTGCGCGCCTCGAACAACGACGTGGTCGAGCCTTACGTACATAAGTTCCCGAACGCGCAATTCTTCGCCGGCAAGAAACCGTGGGAGGTCAAGGTGGACATCGCCATGCCCTGCGCCACGCAGAACGAGCTGGACGGCGAGGACGCCAAGAAACTGCTGGCCAACGGCGTGAAGATCGTGGCCGAAGTCTCGAACATGGGCTGCCGCCCCGAAGCGATCGACGCCTTCATCGCGGCGAAGATCCCCTACGGACCGGGCAAGGCCGTCAATGCGGGCGGCGTAGCGACGTCGGGACTCGAAATGAGCCAGAACTCGCAGAAATTCAACTGGACGGCCGAGGAGGTCGATGCCAAGCTGCATCAGATCATGTCGTCGATCCATCACGCATGTCTGGAATACGGCACCGAGAAGGACGGCTTCATCAACTACATGAAGGGCGCCAACATCGCGGGCTTCATGAAGGTCGCCAAGTCGATGGTCGAGCAGGGCATCCTGTAGACCGGCGAATATAATTTAATAAAAGAAGAGCGGACCGCAAGTCCGCTCTTCTTTTATTAAGTCCGCACATTTTCTCAGGACATCCTCCCTGCCAGCGTCAGTCTGTAAATGACTCGGAAAAGGCGGCAGCGAGCGGCGGGGCATCCCTCTAACGTTTCCGCCGCAGGGCGCGGACCGCTTCGCCGCCGATAGCCAGCAGCGAGGTGCAGCCGATGACGGCCGCCCATTCGCGCCACGCAAGCGGCTCGGTGCGGAACACCTCGCCGCCGAACTCGACGATGAGCACCTGTCCCGCGGCGATGGCCAGCAGGATGAGGAAAAACTCACGGCACCCGCGCAGGCAGGTAAAGACCGAATGGCGCGTCTCGAAGCCTTTGGCGTTGAACATGTTCCAGAACTGCAGGAAGACGAACGTCGAGAAGAAAAGCGTCAGCTGGCGCACGGTAAGCCCGCCTTCGGTGATCGTCCACCAGAAGAGCATGCCCAGCAGGACGGCGACCATGATGCCGCCGCAAATGAAAAGCGTGCGGGCCATGCCGGGCGTAATGATGAACTCGTCGCGCGGACGGGGTTTTTCGAGCATCACTTCAGGATTGGGCGGCAGCGAGGCCATCGCCATCGCCGCAAAGGTGTCCATGATGATATTGACCCAGAGAATCTGCACCACCGTCAGCGGCATGTCGGTTCCGAAAACCGCGCCGACGAAGCAGATCACGATCGCCGCGAAGTTGATCGTCAGCTGGAAAAGCACGAAACGCTGGATGTTGCGGTAAAGCGAGCGGCCCCACATGACGGCCGTCGCGATCGAAGCGAACGAATCGTCGAGCAGCGTGATGTCGCTGGCGTCCTTGGCAACGGAGGTGCCCGATCCCATCGACAGCCCCACATTGGCGAAGTTGAGCGCCGGGGCGTCGTTCGTACCGTCGCCCGTCACGGCCACCACCTCGCCGCACTGCTGCAACAGCCGCACGAGCCGCTGTTTGTCGAGCGGCCGGGCGCGGGACATGATCTTCAGCTCCTGCACGCGTCCGAGCAGCTCCTCGTCGCTCATCGCCGCGAACTCCGTACCGGTCATGTGGTTGCGGTCGTTGTCGCGGGCGTCGTCCCACAAGCCGATCTGGCGGGCGATCTCGCGCGCCGTGGCGGGAGTGTCGCCCGTGACGATCTTGACGTCTATCCCGGCGTTCAGGCAGCGCCGCACAGCGTCGGGAACATCCTCGCGCACCGGATCGGAGATAGCCGCCACACCCGAAAAATGCAGCTGCGACGCCGCTACGGCACGCAGACAGTCGTCCTCGGCGGTTTCGGCCCACGCCACGGCGAGCGTACGCATCGCGCGGCCCTGAAACCCGGCCAGCTGCTCGGCGACCTGCGCATCCTTGCCGTCGGGGGCGCACATGGCGCGCACGATTTCGGGCGCACCCTTGACGCAGACGATCCGGCGGCCCGAAACGCCGCTTTCGATGATCGTCGCCATATATTTGCGTTCGGTCGAGAAGGTCAGCCGGTCGACGATCTTCGCCTCCGAGCGCAGGGGTTCGTAATCCTCGCCCTGCGAGCGCATCCACTCCAGCAGGGCGCCCTCGGTCGGGTTGCCTATAACGGCGCCCGAAGCGTCGAGGAAAGCCGTGGAGTTGGCCGCCACGATCTCGGCGAAATCATGCGCCGGAAGCGCATCGTAACGCACCAGTTCCTGCACGTGCATCCGGTTCTGGGTCAGCGTGCCGGTCTTGTCGGTGCAGATGACCGTCACGGCGCCCATCGTTTCGCAGGCGTGCATGCGCCGCACGAGGTTGTTGGTCTTGAGCATGCGCCGCATGGACATCGCCAGCGACAGCGTAATGCTCATCGGAAGTCCTTCGGGAACGGCCATCACGATGATGGCCACCGAGACCATGAAAATGTGCAGCACCTGCTGCGATATTTCGAGCCAGTCGCGCTCGAACAGCCCACCGACGAAGACCGCCTTGCCGAGCATGACGCAGAAAATAGCGACCGCAAGCGCAATGCCGGCCCGGCCGATAAGTTTCGAGAGGCGCGTCAGCTGGCGGTTGAGCGGCGTCTGCTCGTCGCTCTGGACGGTCGCCTGCTCGGTGACGCGGCCCGCTTCGGTCGCATCGCCCACGGCCGTAGCAACCAGAACGCCGTAACCGTCCGCCACGGTCGTACCGCGCAGTGCGACGTTCGAAGGATAGGTCGCTTCGGAATCGAAATGCGCCTCGTCGACGGTTTTGTCCACCTCCAGTTCGCCCGTGAGGGTCGATTCGTTAATGCGCAGCGACACGGCTTCGACCAGCTCGCCGTCCGCGGGCACGGTTTCGCCGCTTTCGATATAGACCACGTCGCCCACGACCACGTCGCGGCGGGGAATCTCGCGGATCGAGCCGTCGCGCATCACCTTGACCGGAATATCGTCGTTGACCTGATTCAGCCGGCGGAAACGCCGCATGGCGTCCCACTCGAACCAGAACCCGACGCAGGTCGCCAGAATAATGGCGCATATGATGCCGATCGACTCGGTGAAATCCTTGTGAACGAACCCGATGGCGAGCGACAGCACCGCGGCCAGCAGCAGAATGCGGATGATCGGGTCCTTGAACTTCTCGACGAAAAGCTTCCATGCCGAATCGTCTTTGGGCGGCGTGATGACGTTGTCGCCATGCGCCCGCCGGCTGTCTGCGGCCTCTTGCGAGGATAAACCTTTGGGATTGTAACGGATCATTGGTATGCAGTATTTAATTCAGGGAAAACTGCCGCGTCGAAGCGTCGAGCCGCACGGCGATGAACAACAAAATGGTAAACGCAATAAGCGACGAACCGCCGTAGCTCATGAACGGCAGCGGAATGCCCATCACGGGCATCAGGCCGATGGTCATGCCCACGTTCACCAGCACGTGGAACAACAGGATCGCGGCCACGCAGTAGCAGTAAATCCGGCCGAAAGGCTCCTGCTGCCGTTCGCCCATGCGCATCAGGCGCAGGATCAGCATGCAGAGCAGGGCCAGCACGACCATCGTCCCCAGAAAGCCCCACTCTTCGCCGACCGTACAGAAGATGAAGTCGGTATGCCGTTCGGGCACGAAGCCGTACTTGATCTGCGTGCCTTCGAGAAATCCCTTGCCCCAGAGTCCGCCCGAACCGATGGCGATTTTCGACTGATTGACGTTGTAGTCCGTGCCGAGGGGATCGCTGATGATGCCCAGAAAACTCAGGATGCGGTCGCGCTGGTGCTGTTTGAGAATCGAATTGAAGATATAGTCGGTGGTGGGGAGGAAGATCATCGTGCAGAGAAAAAGCCCCACGGTAATCAGGGTGCTGCTCAGGTTCATGCGGAAGGCATAGACGAGCACGCCGACCAGCGACAGCAGCGTCACGGTCAGCAGGCAGGCGTGCAGGTCCATCACGCCGGGCGCGACGAGCGCCATCGTCATGCAGAGCAGGATGCTCGCCAGCGCCAGCGACGCCAGATAGATCAGGCGCGAGCGCCACTCCCCGGTCATCATCGCTTCGGAGAGCGTGCAGACCAGAATGATCGACACGAGCAGCGTCATGGGCGAAAGCAGGAACGACACGATGAACAGCGCGGCGATCAGCAGCACCGGGATGCAGAGCCACTTGTTGAGTCCCTCACGGTAAAGCACGAAGAGGAACGAGCCCAGTACGATACCCGAACCGGTGTCATTCTGCAGGATGATGATGAAGAGCGGAATGCAGATCACCACGCCCACCTTGAAGAGGTCGCCCGGACGGTTGATCGAGAAGGAGTAGGCGCTCATCACGCGGGCCAGCGCGAGAGCCGTGGCGATCTTCACGAATTCGACGGGCTGCAGGCGGAACGAACCGAATTCGAACCACGCCTTGGCGCCGTTCACCTCGCGGCCGAACAGCAGCGCGCCCAGCAACAGCGCCAATCCCGCGAAATAGGCCGGGTAGGCGAACATATGGTAGAACCGTTCGTCGAGCAGCAGCACCACGAGCGCCGTGGTCCACGCCACGCCGATCCACATCAGCTGCTTCATGTAGAAGTGCGAGAAGGAGAAGATATCGGCCGTGCCCTCGTCGTACGACGCCGAGGTGATCGACACCCACCCCGCCAGCACGATCAGCACGTACAGCAGGACCGTCCAGAGGTCCACTCCGTAAAAGATACTATGGCGGTTAGCGGTCATACGAAGGGTAATAGATGTTCATATTCTTGATATGCTCCAGCAGGGCCGGACGGCGGATCGTGTCGGTCAGGTAGTACTCCTCCAGCAGACTGGCGATCGGCAGGGCCGCCGAAGCGCCGAAACCGCCGTTTTCGACATAGACCGAAATGGCGATCTTCGGATTGTCCTTGGGCGCGAACGAGAGGAAGGTCGAGTGGTCGCGGCCGCGGGGATTCTCGGCCGTACCGGTCTTGCCGCAGACGTCGAGTCCTTCCAGACGCGCCGCCGTGGAGGTGCCGCCGACGTTGACGCCCCGCCACATGCCCTCGACGATCGGTTCGAAGTGCTTGGGATCGACCTTGGTATAGTGGCGTTCGTAAAAACGGCGGTCGAGCGAATCCTGCCCCTCGATCTTCTTGACGATATGCGGAATGTAGTAGTAACCCCGGTTGGCGACGATGGCCGCGAGATTGGCCAGCTGCAAGGGCGTACAGCCCAGCGCATCCTGACCGATGGCCAGCGAAATGACCGTCAGCGAATTCCACGAACCCCTGTACTGGCGGTCGTAGTACGAGCGGTCGGGCACGTAGCCGTTGCCCTCGTCGAGGAAGTCGGAGCCGAGTTTGCGGCCGAAACCGAAACTCTCGACATACTCTTTCCAGACGTCGTAACCGTCTTTCACGCTCTCGTATTTGCGGTTGTCAAGAATGTCGCGGAGGACATAGCAGAAATAGGCGTTGCACGAGGTCGCCACGGCGAAGCGCAGGTCCAGCGGCGAAGCGTGGGCGTGGCATTTCATGCGCCGGCGGCCGACCTGATAGCCTTCGTGGCAGACGTGCAGGTCCGAGGGTCTGAGCACGCCCTCCTGCAGCCCGATCAGGCCCTGCACGAGCTTGAAGGTCGATCCCGGCGGGTATTTGGCCTTCACGGCACGGCTGAAAAGCGGATGCCGCTTGTTGTAGATCATCTTCATGTAGTTGTTGCCGCGCTCCCGGCCGACCAGTTCGTCGGGATCGTACGTCGGCGAGGAGACCATCATCAGGATCTCGCCCGTCGAGGGTTCGATCGCCACGGCCGCCCCGACCTTGCCGCGCATCAGCTCCTCGCCCAGCAGCTGCAGGCGGGCGTCGATCGTGCTGACGAGGTAGCGCCCCGGTTCGGGCAGCGAGTCGTAAACGCCGTTCATATAGGAACCCTTGATCGCCCCGTGGGTGTCGATCTCCTGAATCTTCACGCCTTTCCGGCCTTTCAGCAGGGGTTCGTAAGCCGACTCCACGCCGCTCATACCCACATAATCGCCGGACTTGTAGTCCGGGTGGCGCTTCAGGAAATCGGCGTTCACCTCGCCCACGAATCCCAGCAGGTTGCCGCCCACCTTGCGGGGATAACGGCGGACCGTACGGTAGACGGCATAGAATCCCCGGAAGTTGCATTCGTCGAAACGCAGCTTGTCTTCCTTGGAGATATAGCTCGTCACCACGCGGGGCGCACGGGGGCGCATCCGGGCATTGGCAAGCTCCTTTTCGAGCTTTTCGCGCGAAAGGCCCAGCACCTCGCACATGCGCAGGGTGTCGAAGCCCTTCTTGTCGATCTCGCTGTAGATCACCATCAGGTCATAGCACTCGCGGCTCTGGACCAGATACTCCCCGTTGCGGTCGAAGACTTCGCCGCGCGGCGGATACTGCACCACATGGCGCAGCACGTTGGCTTTGGCCAGTTCGTTGTAGCGCGAGTCGACAAGCTGGATATAGGCCAGACGGCCCCCGATCAGCAGGAAGACGAAGAGCACCACGCACTGCAGGGTGCGCATCCGGACGAAACCTTCGGAGTCTCTCATACGCGCACGGGAAGTTTTGCGGTGAAAATACGGGCGATAATCCAGATAAAGGCCACCGACACGGCGCCGCTGACGACGATACGCACCAATGTACGCACGACGTGCATCCACGAAAGGGCCTCAAGCGAGAAGAATACGGCATGGTGCAAGAGCACCAGCACGATCAGGTAATTCAGGAACACCCGTTTTCCGAGCCGCCCGGCGCAGGGGACGCCGCCTTCGCGGGCGTCGTCACGGGTATACAGCGTCCGCAGGAGCGCCGGACGCACGAAAGCGATGAGCAGCGTGGCAATGGTGTTCACGCCCGCGGCTCCCATGGCGAAATCCATCGTCACGCCCATGGCCAGTCCCGACGCAAGCAGCGCCACGGGCGGCGTATCCAGCGGCAGCAGGGCGACGAACGCCACGTAGACGAGCGGATTGAGGTAGATGCTGATCGACAGGTTGTCGAACAGAAAGACCTGCAAAAGCACTGTCACGACGAAGAGCGAAATGTATGGAAGCGTTCTGTGCATCTATTTCAGCCGGGTATGTTGTTCAACTTTTTCACTGTTCTGCAAATCGCGGATTTCGGTCAGGTCGCGGTTCTCGACCAGAATCACATCCGTCAGGCGCGACATTTCGGCCGCCAGCCGCACGCGCACCTTGAAAGCCGTGCGGGTTTCGTTCAGCTCGGCGCTTTCAACCCAGCCGATCAGCACGTCGGCGGGAAAATACTGCGAGAAGCCCGTGGTCACGACCTCTTGTCCGGGCTGCGGATCGGCGTACTTCGACAGTTCGTCCAGCACCACGGTGTGAGGGTCGGCGCCGTCCCAGTAGATCGAACCGAAATAATCGGAGCCCACCAACTTGCCGCTGGCGCGGAACGAAGTGTTGAGCACCGACATCGCCACCGAATAGCGTTCCGTGCAATCGACCACATAGCCCGCCATCGAGCCGTCGGACGCCAGCAGCGCCATCTCCTCGGCCACTCCGTCGCGGCGGCCGCGGTTGAGGACGATGAGGTTCTGCGCACGGTTGACCGTATTCGAAGCCACCGACGCGGTGATGACGCGGTATTTCGAGATTCCGACGTCCTGCATGTAGCTGTCCAGCCGCGCGGCGGTCTCGGCCTCCTCGTACACGGCCAGCCGCTCTTTCATCTCGGCCACGTGCGCGAGCAGGTCGCGGTTCTCGCGTCCGAGCGAAAAGTAATGCCGGATGCCCGCGAACATGCCGTGCACGCCGCCGACCACCTGATTCGAACGCGCCAGCAGCCGGGCCTGCGTGTAGTAGGTCGAGTGGGCGTAATAGCTGACGGCTATCGCTTCGAGCACGACGAAGAGCACCATGACATAGATGCTTCGGATAAACTCTAAGAGCTTGCGCACGGTTTCTCGTTAATTTAAGATTGCGGACACTATGCCCGCAATCCGTATTCATTTATTCACCTCTCACCTCCGGCCCGGCCGGAGTGCGTTACAACTATTTCATTAAGAACGAGAAGCGGTTGATGTTCTTCAGCGCGATGCCCGTACCGCGCGCAATGGCGCGCAGAGGGTCTTCGGCGATGTGGAACGGGATGCCGGTTTTCTCGTTCAGGCGCCGGTCCAGCCCCTTGATCAGGGCGCCGCCGCCGGCCAGATAGATGCCGTTCTTCACGATGTCGGCATACAGTTCGGGCGGCATCGATTCGAGCACCTTCATCAGTGCGGCGTCGATCTTCGTGAGCGACTTTTCGAGCGCATAGGCGATCTCGCTGTAGCTGAGCGACACGGTCTGGGGCAGGGCCGTCAGCATGTTGGGACCCGTCACCACGAAGTCTTCGGGCTCCTCGTCCAGATCGGAGACGGCCGCACCGATCGAACACTTGATGGCTTCGGCCGTACGTTCGCCGATACGGATATTGTGCTGCTGGCGCACGTAGCTCTGAATGTCGTTGGTGAAGACGTCGCCGGCGGTGTTGATCGACTCGGAGCAGACGATGCCGCCCAGCGAGATGCAGGCGATCTCCGACGTGCCGCCGCCGATGTCGATGACCATGTTGCCTTCCGGAGCCTCGACGTCGAGACCGGCGCCCAGCGCCGCGGCCATCGGCTCGTAGATCATGTAGACCTCGCGGCCGCCGGCATGCTCGGCGGAGTCGCGCACGGCGCGGATTTCGACGTTGGTCGAACCCGACGGAATGCAGATCACCATACGCAGCGAGGGGGCGAAGAGACTGCCCGAAGTCTTGACTTTCTTGATCATGCCGCGCAGCATCAGCTCCGTGGCGTTGAAATCGGCGATCACGCCGTCCTTCAGCGGCCGGATCGTCTTGATGTTAGGGTTGGTCTTCTCGTGTATCTGGCGCGCCTGATGGCCGATGGCCACGACCTTGCCCGTATGCACGTCGAGCGCCACGATCGACGGTTCATCGACCACGACCTTGCCGTTGTAGATTATCAGCGTGTTGGCCGTACCGAGGTCGATGGCCAGCTCCTGTGTCAGTGAAAAAATTCCCATAGTGCTACACCCAACTGTTATATTTCCTTAATTATTTTATAATCAACGTTCTGTATCTCGCCCGGCCTAACCTCCCGCCGGGGCTGCCGCCGTAAGGCGACATATCCGGACAAAGGTAACAAAAAGCGAGGGATATTTTTACATTTTTTTATTATTTTTTTTAATTACATTTGTAGACCGAAACAATCGATCCGTACATGGAATACAAAATCGGAAAAGAGGCCCGCTGCGCCGTGATCGGCTACGGCAGCTGGGCGACGGCCATCGTGGGGCTGCTCGCCGCGAACGAAGCCCGCGTAGGCTGGTACGTCCGCAATCCCGAAGTGCTCGAAGGACTGCTCGGCGAAGGCCGCAACCCCCGCTATCTGAGCGACGTGGAGTTCGACCGCCGGCGCATCGCCCCCTCCGACGACCTCGAGGAGGTGGTCCGCGAAGCCGACATCGTCATTCTGGCCACTCCGTCGGCCTACCTCAAGACGTTCCTCGAACCGCTGACGGTCTCGCTGCAGGACAAATTCGTCGTCTCGGCCATCAAGGGCATCGTTCCCGGCGACTACAAGACCATCGTCGAATACGTCCACGACCGCTACGACCTGTCGTACAAACAGATCGGCATCATCACCGGCCCGTCGCACGCCGAGGAGGTCTCGCGCGGCAAGCTCTCCTACCTCACGGTGGTCTGCACCGACCCGGAGAACGCCCAGATGCTGGGCGAGAAATTCGCCACGGACTACATTCACCTGAGCTACTCGACCGACCTGTACGGCATCGAGTACGCCGCCATCCTGAAAAACATCTACGCCCTCTCGGTCGGCATCGCCGTCGGGCTGGGTTACGGCGACAACTTCCTCGCGGTGCTGATCGCCAACAGCGCCGGAGAGATGCGCCGTTTTCTGGAAGAGAGCTATCCGGCCGAGCGCGACACGCTGGTGTCGGGCTATCTGGGCGACCTGCTGGTGACCTGCTACTCGGTCTACAGCCGCAACCGGCGGCTGGGACTGCTCATCGGCCACGGCTGCACGGTCAAAAGCGCCCTCAACGAAATGACGATGGTCGCCGAAGGCTACTTCGCCGCCGACTGCATCCGTCACATCAACGCCCGCCACAAGATCGAAATGCCGATCGCCGAAATGGTTTACAACGTGCTCTACAAAGGGGCTTCGGCGCGCAAGTGCATGAAAGAACTGACATCCAAATTAATTTGACAATAACATGGAAACTCTGAAATTAGACATCTCCAAAACGGGCGTTGCGGTTTCGGCCGCAATGCAGGCCAAGGCGCAGGCGGCCAACGCCCTGCTCGAATCGGGCAAAGGCGCCGGCAGCGACTTCCTCGGCTGGGTGCACCTGCCCTCGTCGATCACGCCCGACCGGATCGAAGCCATCGAGAAGCAGGCCGCGAAGCTCCGCGAGAAGGCCGAAGTGATCATCTGCATCGGCATCGGCGGCTCGTATCTGGGCGCCAAGGCCGTGCTCGAAGCCATGAGCGATTCGTTCAAGTTCCTGCACAAGAAGCGAACGGAACCCGTCGTGGTGTTCGCAGGCCAGAACATCTCGGAGGATTACACCCACGAACTGCTCGAAGCCGTGAAGGAGTACTCGATCGCCACGATCGTCATCTCCAAGTCGGGAACCACGACCGAACCGGCCATCGCTTTCCGCCTGATCAAAGCCGAGATCGAAAAGCGTTACGGCAAGCAGGAAGCCGCCGAGCGCATCGTGGCCATCACCGACAAGGCGCGCGGCGCGCTGAAGACGCTCGCCGACAACGAGGGCTACCCGACGTTCGTCATTCCCGACGACGTGGGCGGACGCTTCTCGGTGCTGACTCCCGTGGGCCTGCTGCCGCTGGCGGCCGCCGGCGTGGACATCGCCGCACTGGTGCGCGGCGCGCAGGAGATGGAGCGCGCGACGGCCGACGGCACGCCGTTCGAAAAGAACCCGGCGGCAGTTTACGCAGCCGTGCGCAACGAGCTGTACGAAGGCGGCAAGAAGATCGAGATTCTCGGCTCCTACGAGCCGAAGCTCCAATACATCAACGAGTGGTGGAAACAGCTCTACGGCGAGAGCGAAGGCAAGGACGGCAAGGGCATCTTCCCGGCCAGCGTGACGCTGACGGCCGACCTGCACTCGATGGGACAGTATATTCAGGACGGCGAACGCACGCTGTTCGAAACGATCATTTCGGTCGCCGAACCCGCCGGCAAGGTAGTCGTCGAAGCCGACGGAGAGAATCTCGACGGCCTCAACTTCCTCGCAGGCAAGCGCATTTCGGAGATAAACCGCATGGCCGAGCTGGGCGTGCAGTTGGCCCACGTGGACGGCGGCGTCCCGAACATCCGCATCGAGATTCCGCAGATCGACGCGCATGCCGTCGGCTCGCTGCTCTACTTCTTCGAGCGCGCCTGCGGCATCAGCGGCTACATTCTCGGCGTCAATCCGTTCGACCAGCCCGGCGTGGAGGCGTACAAGAAGAATATGTTCGCCCTGCTGGACAAACCCGGCTACGAAGAGGCTTCGAAAGCCATCAAGGCACGGCTGTAACGCCCGCACATAAGGCAAGAAGGCGGAGTCTCCGGACTCCGCTTTTTATTTTGCCCGAATCTACCGGGGCCGTCCATGAAAAACAGCTTCCCGTTGGCACAAAAAATGCTTCCGGAAATTTATTCCACCGTCGATATGATTATGAAAGGACGTCCGTTATTGGTTCTGCTGCTGTTCGCGGCATCGGCAGTCATCCTCGCAGGGATGTACTACGCCGCAACGCGCGAGGGAACGACGACACGGCAGGACAAATGGGCCGGCGTGCTGTCGGACCTCGACGCATGCAGCCGCCGCAAGCACGTCAAATCGGCGCAGTACGACCATTTCGCGGGCATCGCCCGGCAAGAGCGGGAACACGACGCCGAACGGCTGTTCCGGGCCATGGCCCATGCCGAGCGACTTCAGGAGTACAACTGCGCCAACGCCATCGTCCGGCTCGGCGGCCGCTACGCACCGCCGGAGCACGTCACCGTTTTCCGGGGTACGACCGACGACAACCTGCGACGGAGCATCGACTTCGCACGCCGTCCGCCGGAGGAGCTGCATGCAGACGACATCGAGCGCGCCCTGCAAAGCGGCAACCGCTATGCGGCCCGCGTGCTGATCTGGGCGAGGTCCGGGGACATGCGGCATCTGGCGCTGATGGAGACCTGCCGCCGCCGGCTGGCGGCCAACGGACCTGCGGACGCACGGAATGAGATCGCCGGCAGGAGGGCAAATAATGGCACGGCAGGCGTCCCGGCGAACGGGACGGCCCGCGCTTCAGGACGCGGAACAGCAGAAGGTTCGGAAAACAGTCGGCCGGACGCTACGGCAGACAACGCACCGAAAGGCTATCTGGTCTGTCCGACCTGCGGCAACATCTATCCGGCGGGGTGCAGCGATTCCTACTGCCCCTGCTGCCTGACCGACGGGCGGAGGTTCGTCGCGTTCGAAGATTGACGCACCGCCGAATCCGGATTTTCACACGCCTTTCGCGAGCCGCGCGACCGAATCGGCCAGAGAGGATTCCCAGCGCACGTCGTATCCGAACCACCCGACATGGATCAGGGGCTTGGTTTTGCCGTGGAAATCGCTGCCGCAGGTCATCAAGGCCCCACGGCGCCGGACCAGCGGCGCGAAATAGGCGATCTGCCGATCATCGTGGTAATTATTGAAAACTTCCAATCCCTCGGCCCGCGCTCCAGCAACTTCTCGACGATACGCTCCCGGCCCCGCAGATTGAGTCCGGGATGCGCGACCACCGGCACGCCCCCGTTGTCGCGAACCAGCTCGACGGCGTCGCGGAAGCTCATATATTCCACCGGGACGAAAGCGGGCCTGCCCTGCGCGCCGAAGTCGAGGTGAAAGTTGATATAGGGCATATCTCCGCGCGCGCCGCCCTTCCGGTAGGGAGCCAGCAGCGGCGTATCGCATGCGGGGTCGGAGAGCATCACTTCGGCGATCAGCTCCAGCGTCGGCAGCTTGCCCGCCGCGGCGGCCAGCACGGCCTGCTCATCGACGGCGAAGCCCAGCCGACGGAGCTTCCCGACCGTCTCGCCGAACGACGCCATGACCTTGGCGGCGACGGTCTCTTCCAGCGCACGGAAATCGGGAGACTTCCAGTCGATGCGATAGCCCAGCAGATGCAGGTCCGTACCCTCGAAGCTGCAATCGATCTCGATACCCGGCACGAACTCCAATCCGGCCTGCAAAGCCCCGTCGCAGGCTTCGTCCAGCCCCCGCACGGTGTTATGGTCCGTCAAGGCGAAGAGGTCAACGCCCCCGGCGGCGCATTTGCCGACGATGTCGGCGGGACGGAACTCTCCGTCGCTGCTGTATTGCGAATGAATATGTAAATCGGCACGAATCATAAGCTACAATTATTATGGGCGCCCCTTTCAGGAATGTAAAGATAAGGACAAACGGCCGCAAAACAAAATCCGCCCCGGACGGACTTGCCGTTCGGGGCGGACCGTATCGTCCTGAGGCGGGAAACTACTCCTCCTCGGCCTCCTTCATGTTGTGGTAGACGTTGGTCACGTCGTCGTCCTCTTCGAGTTTCTCGACGAGTTTTTCGATCGACTCGCGGCCCTCGGCGTCCAGCTCCTTCGTATCGGTGGGCAGGTAAACCGACTCTCCCGACACGATCTCGTACCCCTTGTCGTCGAGCCATTTCTGGATGGCGCCGAACGACTCGTAGGGAGCGTAAACCGTAACGCCGTCCTCTTCGGGATAGAACTCGTCCACGCCCAGATCGATCATCTCCAGTTCGAGCTCCTCCATATCGACGCCTTCGGCCGGGCGGAACTTAAAGACGCACTTGTGGTCGAACATGAACGCCACGCTGCCGCTGTTGCCCAGCGTACCGCCGCATTTGTTGAAATACATGCGCACGTTGGCCACGGTGCGGTTGGTGTTGTCGGTCGCGGTCTCCACGAGGAATGCGATGCCGTGCGAGCCGTATCCTTCGTAGATGACCTCCTTGTAATCGGCGGCATCTTTCTCGGTGGCGCGCTTGATGGCGCGTTCGACGTTCTCCTTGGGCATGTTCTCGGCCTTGGCGTTCTGCATCAGAATACGCAGACGGGTGTTGCCCGAAGGATCGGGTCCGGCGGCCTTGACCGCGATCTCGATCTCTTTTCCCAGTTTGGTGAACGTGCGGGCCATATGTCCCCAACGCTTCATTTTACGCGCTTTGCGATACTCAAAAGCTCTTCCCATATGAATTTTTCGTTATTATTTTTCGTTCGTGGTGCAAAGGTATAAAATTAAGAATTAAAAATTAAGAATTACGGCCAAAATTTATTATGCGCGGCGCGTATGCGGATTTTGGGATATTTGTGTAATTTTGCGCAGCACTAAATCCGGTAATTATGGAAATCAAAAGCAGATTCGACCATTTCAACATCAACGTCACCGACCTCGGACGCAGTCTCCAATTTTACGACAAGGCGCTGGGCCTGAAAGAAACAGGCCGCAAGGAAGCGGGCGACGGAAGCTTCATACTGGTTTATCTGGGCGACGGGGAGACGGGATTCCGCCTCGAACTGACATGGCTGCGCGACCACGCCGGCGCCTATGAACTGGGCGAAAACGAGAGCCATCTCTGCATGCGCGTGGCGGGCGATTACGACGCCGTCCGCGAATACCACCGCGCCATGGGCTGCATCTGTTACGAGAATCACGACATGGGGCTTTATTTCATCAGCGATCCCGACGACTACTGGATCGAGGTGCTGCCCGTAAAATAAGCGGAATACCCATACGGCGTCATTCACGCGCCGCCGGCCGAAGCCGCGGCGCGCGAAACGGCGCAAAACCGCAGCGCATGCGGCCCGAAGGGCGGCGGCGCGTCAAAACAAACACCTATGCAAAACAACACCGAATTGCAGCGGGAGGCCGATGAGGCGGTCCGCGTGATGAAAGCGGGAGGCATCATCCTCTACCCCACCGACACGGTCTGGGGGCTGGGCTGCGACGCGACCAACGCCGAAGCCGTGGAGCGCATCTACAAACTCAAACGGAGCGAAAACAAGAAGTCGATGCTCGTGCTGTGCGCGTCGGCCGACATGGTCGTGCGCTACGTAAACAAGGCTCCCGGCATCGCGTTCGAGGTCATGGAGCTGGCGACCAGCCCGCTGACGGCGATCCTTCCGGGAGCGGCCGGCGTCGCCGAGAACCTGATTCCCGAAGAGCGGACGCTCGGCGTGCGGATTCCCGACCACGAATTCTGCCGCCGGATACTGCGGGGGCTGGGGCGGCCCGTGGTCTCGACCTCGGCCAACATTTCGGGCGAGGCGACGCCCGCAGGACTCGCCGAAGTGTCGCGCGAGATCATCGACGGCGTCGATTTCGTCGTCAATCCCCGCTTCGAGGGCAAGCCCACGAAAAAGGCGTCGTCGATCATCGCCTTCGGCGAGGGCGGCGAAGTGAAAATCATACGCGAATAACACACATGGCAAAAACGTTGGAAACCTTCATCCAGAAGCGCTTCTCGGACGTCGATCCGTTCCAGCATGTGAACAACGTCTCGCAGCAGATGTATTTCGACGTGGGAAAAATGGAGTATTACGAAAAGATACTCGGCGACGAGGTGCTGCTCGGCGATCTGCGCATCGTCACCGTCTCCACTTCGACCTCGTACATGGATCAGATCCGCCTGCACGACAGGGTGCGCGTCACGACCACCTGCGAGAAGATCGGCAACAAAAGCCTCACGCTCTTCCAGCGGCTGCTCGCCGGCGACCGGGTGTGCAGCGAGAGCCGCTCGGTGATGGTCGCATTCGACTTCTCGCGGCAGCAAAGCATGCCCGTGCCCGATGCGTGGCGCGAACGCCTGCTGGCGGACTAGGCCCGCAGTTTCCCGTCGCTGCCCACGGGCGGCAGTCCGTGGCGGACGTAATACTTATAGCCGATCACCACCAGCACCACGCCTGCGAAGATGAAGACAAGGGCCACGACGTTGGCCGTGTCGAAGACGGCCTGACCGCGGACGATGGCCAGAATTCCGGCGGTCACCGGCTGGATATAGCGGTAGAGCGCCGTATGGACCGAGGTGAGTTTCTCCGTACCCCGGTACAGCAGGTACATGGGCAGGACCGTGCCCAGAATCAGGATATAGGCCAGTTCGGCCTGCGCCTGAAGGGGCAGTTTCAGGAACTGCGTATGGGCGATGTATTTCCAGAAGAATGGCGCCGTCACGGCCAATCCGATGATGTAGTACCACCCCATCACCACCAGCGTTCCCAGCCGTTCGAGCTGGGGTTTGATAATCACCGTATTGATGGCGATCGCCACCACGGCCACCAGCACCAGCGCGTTGCCGTAGGCGCGGCTGCCGTGGGTGAGCACGAACCCGTGGTCGAAGAGCAGGACGGCGGCGCCGATCAGGGCGCAGACGACGCCCACGACCCGCGCCCTGATGTATTTGTGCGGGTGCATCAGGTGGTCCGTGATCAGCGTCACGGCGGGACCGAGGGTCGAGATGATCGAAGCGTCGATGGGCGAGGTGTAGGACGATCCCCACAACAGCATGTACATCCAGCCGTAGACAATCAGCATCGTGACGATCAGGATATTGCCCGCGTCGCGCCAGCGGATGCGGAACGACTGCTTCGAGAAGAGCGCGAAGGGAATGAAGAACACCGCCGCCGAAAGGACCTGAAGCATGAATATCTGCTGGAAGTCCAGATAATTGCGCGTAAGGGAGACATAGAACGAAAAGTTCGCTCCGAAAAAGAGGTTGGCAAATACCAGATCGATATTGTAACGCGTTTTGCTCACGGGAATTCCGAGGGGCAATTATTACACCAAATTTTACCTATATTTGCCGCGTCAATCCCGCAATGACATGGACAAAGGAAAACTGAAAGGCCACGCGGCCCTCTGGGTCGCAAATCTCGTCTGGGGCCTCAACGCGCCCATCGGCAAGAGCGTGCTCTGGTCGGAGCACAACCCCGGCGGGGTCAGTCCGTTCGCGCTGAGCGTCTACCGCATGCTGGGAGCCTGCCTGCTGTTCTGGAGCGTCTCGCTTTTCCTGCCCCGCGAGAGAGTCGCACGGCGCGACATCGTGCTGCTGCTCTTCGCGTCGGTGTTCGGCATCCAGCTCAACCAGATGCTTTTCCTCTGGGGGCTGTCGCTCACCTCGCCCATCGACTCGTCGATCATCGCCACGGTGGTCCCCGTACTGACGATGGTGCTGGCGACGCTGTTCCTGCGCGAGCCGATCACATGGCTCAAGGCGGGCGGCGTGTTCCTCGGCTGCGCCGGGGCGCTGCTGCTGATTCTGGTCAGCCGGCACGGGACGGGGCACACGAGCAGCGTCAAGGGCGACGTATTGTGTCTCGTCAGCGCGGTCAGCTACGCCACCTACCTCACCGCTTTCCGCAACGTAATCGTCAAATATTCGCCCGTAACGACCATGAAGTGGATGTTCCTCTTCGCGGCCGTCGTCGCTGCCGCGGTCTATTACCGGCCGCTCGCGGCCGTGGACTACGCCGCGCTCGCGCCCCGGACATGGGCCGGAATAGGCTACGTGGTCGTCTGCTCGACCTTCCTCTCCTACTTCATGGTGCCGATCGGACAGCGTTACCTGCGGCCCACTGTGGTGTCGATGTACAACTACGTACAACCCGTCGTGGCGGTGCTTTTCTCGGTCGCAATCGGTCTCGACTCCTTCGGGTTCACCAAGGCCGCGGCGGCCCTGTGCGTCTTCGCCGGGGTCTGGCTGGTGACCAAATCCAAATCGCGGGCGCAGGTGGAGGCGGAAGCGGGCATGAAAAAAGGTTGAGCCGCAGCGGCCCAACCTTTCGATTCACGAATACGCCCCGGACGGCCGGGCCCCATTCTACGGGTTCTGCCCCCCGGCCTTCGTCAGCCCCTTCTCCGCCGCCAGCCGCTCCATCAGGGCGTAGGCCGCGTCGTAATCGTTGGGGATTTCGCCGTCGAGAATGGCGTTCTTGATCACCTCCTTGATGTCGCCGATGGCACGGCAGGGGCCGATGCCGTAGGTCTGCATAATGATCTCGCCCGTGATCGGAGGCTGGAAGTTGCGTATGCGGTCACGCTCCTCCAAATCCTTCATCTTGCGGCGCACCAGCTCGAAATTGGCCAGATAGCGTTTGACCTTGGCGTCGATGCCCGAAGTGATGTCGGCTTCGCACAGGATCATCAGCTGCTCCACGTCGTCGCCCGCCTCGAACAGCAGACGCCGCACGGCCGAGTCCGTGACCAGATCTTCGGAGAGGATGATCGGCCGCAGGTGGAGGAAAACCAGCTTCTGCACGAATTTCATATGCTCGTTGAGCGGCAGCTTCAACTGCCGGAAGATCGCCGGCACCATCTTCGAGCCGAGCACCTCGTGGCCGTGGAACGTCCAGCCGACCTTGGGATCGTAAGCCTTCGTCAGCGGCTTGGCGATGTCGTGCAGCACGGCGGCCCAGCGCAGCCACAGATCGCCGCTGCGGCGGGCGACGTTGTCCAGCACCTTGAGCGTATGGATAAAATTGTCCTTATGGGCATGCACGCCCCGCTTCTCGACGCCCTTGAGGTTGTGCATCTCCGGGAAAATCAGCTCCAGAAGCCCCGTCAGCTCCAGCAGTTCGAAGCCCATCGAGGGTACGGGCGAAAGGACGATCTTGTTGAGTTCCGCAGCGATGCGTTCGCGCGACACGATCCGGATGCGGTGCGCATTGCGGCGGATGGCGTCGAAGGTCTCGCCTTCGATCGTGAACCCCAACTGCGACGCGAAGCGCACGGCCCGCATCATGCGCAGCGGGTCGTCCGAGAAGGTAACGTCGGGATCGCACGGCGTGCGGATGACGCACTCTTCGAGGTCGTCCATGCCGTCGAACGGGTCTACCAGCTCGCCGAACGAACCGGCGTTGAGCGACCACGCCATGGCGTTGATCGTGAAGTCGCGGCGGCGCTGGTCGTCTTCGAGCGTGCCCGCCTCGACCTGCGGTTTGCGCGAATCCTGCGTATAGGACTCACGGCGGGCGCCCACGAACTCGACCTCGACGCCCTTGTGGCGGAGCATGGCCGTGCCGAAGGTCTTGAATACCGAGACCTTGGCGTGCAGTTCGCGGCCCAGCGCTTCGGCCAGCGCGATACCGCTGCCCACGACCACCACGTCAATGTCGGTCGAGGGACGGCGCAGGAAATGGTCGCGCACGTAACCGCCTACGACGAAAGCCCTCACGCCCTGCTCTTCGGCCAGACGCGAGATTCGCCGGAATATGGGATTCGTCAGCGGCACGCGGCTACCTCACGAATTTTTCGATCACCGTCTTCCACGCCAGATAGCCCTCGCCCATCAGGTGCAGGCCGTCGTTGGTGTACTGCTTGTCGAGCATGCCCTTCTCATCGACCAGCGCGGAATAGACGTCGACATACATCACGTTCTTACGCCCTTCGCAAAGCGTTTCGAGCAGCTTGTTGGTCTCGATGATCTCGGCGCCCTTCTTCCAGTGGTTCTTGGGCTTGGCCTTCGTATCCACGCCGTTTACGGGAAGGATGCTCTGCACGTAGATCTTCGTCCACGGCGACTCCTCGGCGAAACGGTCGAGCAGTTTTTCGACATTGGCGGCGACCTCTTCGGGCGCGATGCCGACAGCCAGATCGTTGGTGCCGATCATCAGGAACAGCTTTTTGGGATGGCCGTTGATGATCGGATCGAGCCGGTCGAGCAGCCAGCCGGAACGGTCGGCGCTGATGCCGCGGTTCTTGACATGGCGGTTGTTGAACAACTCGGCCCACTCGCCGCCGTCGGTGATGCTGTTGCCGAGGAAAACGATGTCGTTGCCGCGAATCGGCAACTGCTCGAAAAGACTGCGTTTCTGGTAGTTGTATTCGCTCTGGGCGAACGATGCGGCAGCAAGGAGAAGCGCCGCGGCAAGGAGAACGATTTTTTTCATGGTCGGCTTCTTTTTATCATTTTCTATTTATCGGAGTTCGCGTTTGTAAAGCTGGACCGTGTTTTCCAGCCCGTAATAGAGCGCGTCGCAGATCAGCGCGTGGCCGATCGAGACTTCGTCGGTCCACGGGATGCGGCTGACGAAAAAGCGCAGGTTTTCGAGATTGAGGTCGTGTCCGGCATTCAGGCCGAGTCCCTGACGGCGGGCCTCCTCGGCCGCCGCGAGATAGGGCGCCAGCGCGGCTTCGGCGCCGGCGGGATATTCGCGGGCGTAGGCCTCGGTATAAAGCTCCACCCGGTCGGCGCCGCAGGCCTTCGCCCCGGCGACCATCGCCGGATCGGGATCGACGAAAACCGAGACCCGGATGCCTTTCTCATGGAACCGCGCCGTGACTTCGGTCAGGAATCCGCGGTTGGCGAGCGTGTCCCACCCGGCATTCGACGTAATGGCGTCATGGGCGTCGGGCACGAGGGTCACCTGCGTCGGCACGACCTCCAGCACCAGATCGACGAAGCTCGGAATCGGATTGCCCTCGATATTGAATTCGGTGGCGAGGACCCGTTTCAGGTTCCGCACGTCGTCGTAGCGGATGTGGCGGGCGTCGGGACGCGGATGGACCGTGATGCCTTCCGCGCCGAAACGCTCGATATCGAGGGCCGCACGGACCACGTCGGGAAGATTTCCGCCGCGCGAATTGCGCACCACGGCAATCTTATTGATGTTTACACTCAACTTTGTCATAAAATTCGCTATATTTGCATTCGGGAGCCGTCTGCGGCCGCCGCCGGCCGAAGCCGGAATGCGGACTGCGCCGTCCCCGATGTTGAACCAAGTTGCGCCGGGCGATCCGGACGAGGCACGAACCGGCTTCCTGTATCGTCTTGGCGTGGTAAAGTTACTTATTTTTTCGAAACTCCGCCGATGAAAATCATACTTTTTTCCCGCCGCCAGCTGCCTCACACCGCCGGGGAGATCTGCCAGCTGTTCGAAGCCTTCCGCATTTTCGGGTTCGACTACGCCGTCAACGAGGAGTTCGCGCCTCTGGCCGAAGAGCTTACGGGCATCCGTATTCCGCCGGAAAAGATCTACGGACAATGCACGGGCAAACAGCCTGCCAATTCGGTGATGGTCTGCTACGGCGGCGACGGCACGCTGCTCGAAGGCGTGCACCGTCTCTGCGGCGCACCGATTCCCGTCATGGGCATCAACGCCGGGCATCTGGGCTTCCTGACCAGCGCCCCGTCCGCCGGCCTGAACCTGATCTTCAAGGAGATCGCGGAGGGGCGTCTCACCACCGAGGCCCGCTCGATGATCGAAGTCACGGGCAACTACGCCGAGCAGCCCGACACCACGCTGGCGCTCAACGAATTCACCGTACAGCGCCACGGCGCAGGCATGATCTCGGTCGAAACCTACGTGGACGACCAGATGGTCGCCACCTACCACGGCGACGGCGTCATCTTCTCGACGCCGACCGGCTCGACGGCCTACTCGCTCAGCGCGGGCGGCCCGGTCGTAGCCCCGACGTGCGCCTGTCTGGTGATCTCGCCGCTGGCGCCGCACAACCTGACGATGCGCCCCGTGGTCATTCCCGACACCGCCGTCATCACGCTTCACGTACACACGCGCCGCTCGGACGCATTCGTCACTCTGGACAACCGCGTCTATGCCGTCGGGCAGGAGGCGACATTCACCGTCAAACGCGCCGAACAGAAGATTTTTTTGGCCGTACCGCACAATATATCATTTTACGACACGTTACGGAATAAAATGATGTGGGGCATCGACATCCGCAGTTAAGGCCCTGCACAAAAACGGTGTAAAGTTGTTCATTTAATAGGTATTTTTCATTTTTATTCCCTATATTTGTGCCCTAATATGAGCGAGCAGAATCGCATACCGCAACACGTCGCCATCATCATGGACGGCAACGGCCGCTGGGCCGAGTTGCGCGGCAAAGAGCGTTACGAAGGCCATGTCGCCGGCGTCGAACCCGTACGGGCGTCGCTGCGCGCCGCCGCGCGCTGGGGTGTGAAGTACCTGACGCTCTATGCGTTCTCGACCGAAAACTGGGGACGTCCCGCGCAGGAGGTCGATGCGCTGATGGAACTTTTCTGCAAAAGCGTGGTCAACGAAACGCCCGAACTGATCCGTCAGGGGGTGGAGATCCGGATGATCGGCGACCGCACGCGTTTTTCGGAAAAGGTGCAGCGTTATCTGGCCGAAGCCGAGCAGCGGACCGCCGGGGGCAAGACCCTGACGCTGATACTGGCGCTCAACTACTCCTCGCGCAGCGAGATCACCCGCGCCGTACGCCAAATCGCCGCACGGGCCGCATCGGGAGAGCTGGCGCCGGAGGAGATTTCGGAAGGCACGATCAGCGCGGCGCTCGACACGGCGCCCTACCCCAACCCGGACCTGATCGTCCGCACGAGCGGCGAACACCGGCTCAGCAACTTCCTGCTCTGGCAGGCGTCCTACGCCGAACTCTACTTCCCGGAGGTGCTGTGGCCCGATTTCACCGAGGAGGAGTTCGACCGTGCAATGGAGGAATACGCCCGGCGCGACCGCCGTTTCGGGCTAGTAAAATAGATGAAGTTAAGATTAGATTTAAATAGATGAATTATTTCGGTAAGATATTCACGGCAGCCGCTGCCCTCGTGCTGTGCTGCACGAATATATTCGCCCAAGAGCAGAATCCTGCTGACACCGCGGCTTCGGCCAAGCCCGCATTCCCGGAAGACGCACCCATATTGCGGCAGGACGGCGCGCAGAAACTCTACTACATCCGCGACGTCAACATTCACGGCGTGCAGTACCTCAACCCCGACATTCTCAAGTCTTCGGCCGGGCTGATCCCCGGCGATTCGATTTACCTGCCGAGCAACTTCATCGCAAACGCCATCTCGCGTCTGTGGAGCCAGCGGTTTTTCTCGGACGTGAAGATCGGAGCCGAGATCGAGGGCGACAGTCTCGATCTGGAGGTGTTCCTCAAAGAGCGGCCGCGCGTCAACAACTGGGACTTCGAAGGCATCTCGAAGGGCAAGAAGAAAGACCTGCTCGAAAAGCTCAAGCTCAAACGCGGCAGCGAGCTTTCGGATTACGTCATCGACAAGAACCAGAAACTCATCAAGGCCTACTGGTCCGAGAAGGGCTTCCGCAACACGGAGGTCTCGACGCGCATCACCAACGACACGCTGCGCCCGCAGATGGTCAACGTAACCTTCCTGATCGACCGCAAACACAAAGTCAAGATCGGCAAGATCAACTTCACGGGCAACGAGCAGTTCAAGGACAAGCGCCTGCGCCGGACCTTCAAGAAGACGCACCAGAAGAGCATCAACTTCTTCCGCGGCACCAAACTCAACGAGAGCGACTACGAGAACGACAAGGACCTGCTGATCGACTTCTACAACTCGAAAGGCTACCGCAACGCCACGATCGTCAGCGACTCGATCTATCCGATCAGCGACAAGCGGCTGGCCATCGACCTCGACATTTCGGAAGGCAACAAATACTACATCCGCAACGTGTCGTGGGTCGGCAACTCGGTGTACGAAACCGACGACCTGCAGCGCATGTTCGGCGTCAACAAGGGCGACACGTACGACAAGAAGTCGATGCACAAGCGTCTGGGCATCGGCAAGGAGACCGATCCCGAAGCGATGTCCGTATCGTCGCTCTACCAGAACAAGGGCTACCTGATGTCGCAGATCGAACCCGCCGAAACCATCATCGGGCCGGATTCGATCGACATCGAGGTCAAGGTATTCGAAGGCAAGCAGTTCACCATCAACGAAGTCGGCATCACGGGCAACCAGCGCGTGGACGACGAGGTGATCCGCCGCGAGCTTTACACCCGTCCGGGCGAGCTTTACGACCGCTCGCTGCTCATGCAGACCATCCGCACGCTCGGCTCGCTGGGCCACTTCAACCCCGAAGCGATCATGCCCGACATCAAACCCGTTTCGAACGAGCTGGTGAACGTCAACTGGCCGCTCGAAGAGCAGGCCTCCGACCAGTTCAACATCGCCGGCGGCTGGGGTTCGGGAACGTTCGTAGGTTCGGTGGGCATCACGCTCAACAACCTCTCGATCAAGAACTTCTTCAAGAAGGGCGCATGGCGCCCCTATCCGATGGGCCAGAACCAGCGGCTGTCGCTGTCGGCGCAGACCAACGGCACCTACTACAAGGCGTTCGCCCTGAGTTTCACCGACCCGTGGCTGGGCGGCAAGAAGCCCAATTCGTTCACCATATCGGCCCACTTCTCCGAGCAGAACAACGCCTATTACGTATGGCAGAAGAGTACGCAGTACTTCCGCACGTACGGTCTGGCGGCAGGTCTGGGCAAGCGTCTCAACTGGCCCGACCCCTACTTCACGCTTTACGGCGAGGCGAGCTACGAACGCTTCTCGCTCAAAAACTGGAATACGTTCGGCATGACCAACGGCGCCGCCAACCTGCTCTCGCTCAAATTCGTCTTCGCACGCAACTCGGTGGACCAGCCGATCTATCCGCGCCGCGGTTCGGAGTTCAGCGCATCGGTGCAGTTCACGCCCCCCTACTCGCTCTGGGACGGCAAAGACTACAAGAAGCTGGCGGAGCTTGCCAACAGCACGGACAGCAAGGTGGCGGACAAAGCCAATCAGGAGCGTTACCGCTGGGTCGAGTTCCACAAGTGGCAGTTCAAGGCGCAGTGGTTCCAAGCGCTGACCAAGAACTCGAATCTCGTGCTGATGCTCAAGGCCGAAATGGGTTACCTCGGCAACTACAACAAATATAAGGTTTCGCCTTTCGAACGCTTCGAAGTCGGCGGCGACGGCATGTCGGGATACAACATCTACGGTATCGACATCATCTCGATGCGCGGTTACGAAGACGGCGCCCTCGATCCCACGAACGACTATTCGGTGGCATACAACAAATACACCGCCGAGATCCGCTACCCCGTCATCCTGAAACCTTCGTCGCAGATCTATGTGCTGGGATTCCTCGAAGGCGGTAACGCATTCGATTCGTGGAAGAAGTTCTCGCCCTTCAAGATCAAGCGTTCGGCCGGTTTCGGCGTACGTCTCTACCTGCCCGTGGTGGGTATGCTGAGTATCGACTGGGGTTACGGCTTCGACTCGCCGGCAGGTCAGAGCGGCAAGAGCGGAAGCCAGTTCCACTTCGTAATGGGCCAGCAGTTCTAACCGGCGCACGATTCCGCGGACAATCCCCACGTATTCGAATCTCCCTTTGAAAAGGGGGACCCGGAATTCCGGCGGAGGGCGTTTGCAAAAAAAGAGAGGCTGGCAATAAATTTGAAAGAAAATAGTTATATTTATGGTATGGTTCCGGGAAACCGGCTGAATATTAACTTAAAAACATAAGATTATGAAACGTCTGATTTTAATCGCGGCATTCATTCTCACGGCCGGCACGCTGGCAGCGCAGAATTACATAATCGTCAACAGCGAAAAGGTTTTCAAATCCGTCGCGGCCTACAACAAGGCGATCTCCGATCTGGACGAACTCGCCAAGCAATATCAGGAACAGGTGGACGCCAAATTCGCTGAAGTGGAAGCGCTTTACAACGCCTATATGAATCAGAAGGCTTCGCTCTCGGCGACAACCCGCCAGACCCGCGAAAACGCCATTCTCGCCCGCGAAAAAGAGGCGCAGACCTTTCAGGAGAGCCTCTTCGGCAACGACGGCGCGCTGATGAAAAAGCGGATCGAAATGATCGAGCCGATCCAGAAGAAGGTCTTCGCGGCCATCGAAGCCTACGCCAAGCAGGCCGGCGCCGACGTGGTGCTCGACTCGGCGAACAATCCCACGCTGCTCTATACGAATCCCAGTGTGGAGCGCACGCAGCAGTTGATCGACATACTGAAGAAGTAGAAACATCAAACAATTAACTAATAATCTTTTATGAAAAAAGCAATCAAACTAACCCTTGCGGTTGTATTCGTGATGGGCGCGACATCGCTCTTCGCACAACAGAAATTCGGACGCATCAACACGCAGGAGATCATCGTGGGGATGCCCGAAACGAAGGAGATGCAGACCAACATGGAGGCTTATGCCAAGGATCTTCAGGACAATCTGGAGTCCATGACCGTCGAATACAACCAGAAACTGCAGGAGTTCCAGAAGAATTTCAACACCCTTTCGGAGTCGGTACGCCAGCTCAAGGAGAACGATCTCAACGCCCTGATTCAGCGCCGCAACGAGTTCGAGCAGGCAGCCCAGCAGGACTTCCAGAAGCGTCAGAACGAGTTGCTGGCCCCGATTATCGAGAAGGCCAAGAACGCGATCGACAAAGTGGCTGCCGCAGGCGGCTATCTGGCAGTATTCGACACTTCGACGGGTTCGCTCGCCTATTTCGACGAGGCTTCCCTCACCGACATCGCCCCCGCAGTGAAGAAAGAACTCGGCATTACGGATGCTCCCGCCGCTGCGGCCGCACCCGCTGCTTCGAAATAAGTCACTCCGGGATTTCCCGATGGGGCATGAAAAAGGCGCCGGCGATTCCGGCGCCTTTTTCATGCCCCTGCCGCAAGCGGCGATCAAAAGAGGCACAAAGCTGTTCATTTGGTCCGAATATAAAACTATATGAACTGAATATGAGTTTTTATCGCTATATTTCATCCAAAAACCAAAGACGAAATGAACAATACAGAGAGCCAAACACCGATCAACTCATTTACGCTGGCCGAACTTATAGACTTGGCCGGCGAACAACGTCAGGGCCTGATGCGCGAATGCATTACGGCCAGCAGCGACTCCCAGATGCAGGTCTTCCGGTTCCCGTGCCGCATCGACGCCTTCATAATCGGAGTCGGCACCGAAGGGGAGACCTCCGTATCGTTCAACCTGCATGAATTCCGGCTGAAGAAGGATTCGATGTTCATCTTCACCCCGAAAAATATCCTGCAGGTAAATTCGCAGCAGTATTTCAAGGCCGACGTCATCGCCATATCGCCCGACTTCATGCGCCGCATCAACATCGACATCAAAAACATGATGCCGCTGTTCCTCAAATTCGTCGAAAATCCCACATTGGCGCTGACACCCGAAGAGAGCCGCTCCATGCGCGGCATGATCGCCCAGATCGAACGCGAAACCCGCGGGCCGGAGACCCATTTCTCGTTCGATATCGTCAGCGGACTGATCGCCGCAACGATTTACAAGGTCGGGGATATCATGTACCACTACCTCGCGGAGCATCCCGAAGGGCAGAACAATTCGCACAACCGCGCCGAAGAGTACTTCAAGCAATTCACCCACCTGCTGGGCGAACACTTCCGCGAAGAGCGCAGCGTCGGGTTCTACGCCCGCCAGCTCTGCATCACGCCCAAATACCTCACCACGCTCATCAAGCGCATCAGCGGGCAATCGGTTTCGGAGTGGATCGACAACTATGTGATTCTGGAGGCCAAAACCCTGCTCAAATACTCAACGATGAGCATACAGGAGATCGCCTACTACCTGAACTTCCCGAACCAGTCGTTCTTCGGCAGCTACTTCAAGCGCAACACGGGCATGTCGCCCTCGCAGTACAAGGCGCAGAACTGACAAGGGCCAGCATCCGGCGGGGCATGTCGAGGAGAGGCATATCCGGCAGTGCATATCCGACAGAGCATATCCGACAGAGCATGTCTGACAGAGCATGTCTGACAGCGCATATCCGGCAGTATGCACACCCTCCTGCATACGAAACCCCGGCCGCAGAACTGCGCCGGGGTTTGTCGTTACGAAGCCGCATCAGAAGGGATATCCGACGCCGAAGTTGAGCGCGGTATTCTTCCAGCGGAGGTTGTGGATCCACCGTTCGCCCGCCGGATTGTTGGGATTGTGGAGCTGCACGCCCCAGTCGAGCCGGAGCACAGCGAACTTGATGTCGAAACGCAGACCCAGTCCGGTGTTGAATCCCAGCTGCTTATAAAACTTGTCGAAGAAGAAGACCGCCTCGTCGGAGTACTCCGAAGGATTCCGCCGGATATACCAGATATTGCCCAGATCGAAGAAGGTCGCGCCGTGCACCATGCCCCAGATCGGAAAGCGCAGTTCGAGGTTGGCCTCCAGCTTGACATCGCCCGTCTGTATCGGGAAAGAGTCGTGCGGATTGGGCACCGACCCCTGACCGAGCGTGCGGGGCGTCCAGCCGCGCATGCCGTTGCTGCCGCCGGCATAGAACTGCCGGTCGAAGGGCACAGCCGACGAGTTGCCATAGGCCATCGCCACGCCGCCGTAGAGACGCCCCACGAGAGCCGACACCTCGCCAAGCATTATCTTGCGGCTGACGCTCAGGTCCGTACGGAAATACTGCGAATATTCGATGCCGAAGATTTTGGCAGGCTCGCCCTCCTTCGGCCGCGCATAGAACAGCCGGTCCACCGCGTCGATCAGGTTGCCCGCCGTCTCCAGATTGAAGCGGATATTGGTGGCGTTGCCGCCCAGATTCTTACGCTGGTTGTTATAGCTGTAGCCGAACGAAAGGCCGCCGATAAACTGGGTGCGGAAACTGTTTTTCAGGTATTTATTCGTCGTCTTGCCGAGGAAGGTCGAGTCCAGCCGATTCACATCGACGACATTGATATCGACGGGCCGCAGCGAGAACGAAGAGTAACGGTTGTTGGTCCACTGGTAGGTGATTCCCGCACTCGAAAGCGTACGCCGATAATAGGGGCGGTCCTGAAAATTGACCGAAAGCTCCACCTTGGTCTTTGGCTGGTTCACCGAACGGAACCGCCGCGTACGCCACGGCACCAGAAAACGCGGGAAGGTGAGTCCGGTGGTAACGCCGAATTCCGTGGCGCGCTTTTTCTTGGCGTCGGGCGCCTTCATAAACTCGTATCCCGCCGTAAACGAAACGTCCAGCGCCTCCGCTCCCCGGAAGATGTTGCGGTTCTGGTAACCGACGGTAGCCTTCAGTCCGTAGAAACTCGACGTCGTACTGCCTTCGAGATCGACCTTGAAACTCTGCTTGAGCGCCGGGGTGCACAAAATGTTGCACTCCAGATAGCCCTCCTTCGTAAAGCGGGTCTGCGTGGAATCCGCCGAGGCGCCGATGAAGGAGACGTAATTGGTGACATCGACGCTCCGGGGCTGCTCGACGAAGGCGATCTTGGCGCTCTTGAAATAGCCGAGCGACATCAGGTCGGTATAGGCGCGGTTCACCTGCGCCGAATTGTAGACGTAGTTGGGATAGAGCGGCACCGACTGACGCAGAATGGCCGGACGCAGGTTCGGACGCTTCTCGTAGATGATATTCAGACCGCGGTAATAGAGCGTATCGAGCCGCGAAAGAAAGGTCGAATCGGTCCGCGCGACGGTCGGATCGTACGCCGGAAAGACGTTGATCCGGTCGATGCGGTAGACCATGTTGTTGTCCATCACGGCCTGTCCGCGTTCGTTGTAACCCGTAAGATACTGCTTGATATTGACCTGCACATCGACCTGATGGTTTCCGCCGAGCGTGTCGGCGACATAGTCGATGTTGTTGACCGTAAAGTTGTAGTAGCCGCGCTCCTTGAGGAAAGCCGTGACGCGCTCCCGCTCGCGGTCGAGCACCGCGATGTCGAAAACCCGCCCCGGACGGATCAGCGTATTGGCGGTGTCGGGCAGGATGATCTGTTCGAGGAACTTGTCCTGAAAATCGTACGAAATGCTGTCGATGCGGTAAGGCTCGCCCTGCCGGGTGCGGTAGACGACTTTGGCGCGCCTGCGGCGCGAGGTGGTATCGACTTCGAACGTCGCTTGGGAAGAGAAGAACCCGCGCGTGTCCATATAGACCTTCAGGTTCTGCGCGCTCCGCTCGGTCAGGCTCATGTCGAGCAGCACGGGTTCCTGCCCGATCTTGCGTTTCCAGTTGTTCCACCAGTTCTGCTTGCCCGGATTGGCCTGCTCGTAGAGCCAGACATAGAAATTCGTCCCCAGAAAACGCTTGTTGGGGGTCTGGCGCACGTATTTTTCGAGGTCGGCAGCCGTGATGCGCTCCTTGCGGGGCGTCGATTTGTCGGACTCGATCGTCACCTTCTGCAGCAGGTACTGCCCTTCGGGAATCTTGCGCGTAACGCTGCACGCGGAGCAAAAAAAGCCCAGCACGGCGACAGCTAATATACGACTCAAGCCCCGCACGCCTCCGATCAGTTGTTAAAGAACCCCTTCTCTTTCAGCAGAGCGAAGTAGGAATTCGAGATGGAGAGGTTGTCCTCGCGCACATAACGGCGCTGCGTGAAAATCTGCGCCAGATTAGGCAGCCCGTTCTCCTCCAGCAGACGCTTGGTCAGCTCCGACTCTTCGCGCTCGGCCCACAATTCGTCGATCTCGGCGGCCGTATAGTCGGTGTATTTCTCGTAATGCACGACGGCTTCCAGCGGCAGACGGTCGGTTAGTTCGGGCGATTCGTCGGGATAGCCCAGCACGATGGTCGTCACGGGAATCACCCCCTTCGGAAGTTCGAGGATCTCGGCGATCATCCCGGCCGTATAGATCGTCGTACCGAGGTAGCAGATGCCCAGCCCGTTCATTTCGGCCTCGACGCAGAGGTTCTGGGCCGCAAGCAGGGCGTCCGTCGAAGCGTTCAGGAACCATGCGAAGTTGTCGTATGCGGGATCGGCGTCGCGCTGTTCGCACCACATCGAGAAGCGGTGCACGTCGGCGCAGACCGTCACCACGCAGGGCGCCTGCGTCACCATCGGCTGGTTGAAATGGCACGGGGCGAGTTTCGCGCGCAGGGCCGCATCGCGCGTCACGACCAGCGAATAGAGCTGCATGTTGCCGCAGGTCGAAGCCCGCGAAGCCGCTGCCAGTATCTCCTGCAGCAGCTCTTCGGGAACGGGTGTGGAACAGAATTTACGTATCGAACGATGCTTGAAAAGCACACTTTTCATGGATTTTTTCTTTTATCGGTTCTGTATAAAAACAATACAAGCGTCCGCCGGTCCGGGCGAATGCGCTTATTTTCCACAAAAATAGTAAAACTTTTAGAAGTTTTATTATTTTTGCGATGATATAACCACTATCCGAAATGCTGGTATCATTCGTAAAATACGAGGGCGCAGGCAACGATTTCATCCTCATCGACGACCGCGAAGAGCTGTTCAGCGCCGACGCACGGCTGATCGCGGCCTTGTGCGACCGCCACTTCGGCATCGGAGCCGACGGGCTGATGACCCTGCGGCGCAGCGTCGAGATGGACTGCTCGATGCGCTACTACAACGCCGACGGTTCGCCGGGCGAAATGTGCGGCAACGGCGCACGGTGTTTCGCGCTTTTCGCCGAGCATCTGGGCATCGGCGGCGAAACCAAGTATTTCGACGCCACGGACGGCATGCACACCGCGCGCATATGCCGCGCGAAGAACCGGACGGGCGAGATCGAGCTGGGCATGATAAATGTATCGGAAATCCGCAGCGGCAAAGGCTGGTGGTTCCTCAATACGGGCGTTCCCCACTATGTGGAATTCACGGAGGAGCTGGACGGCGTGGACGTAAAGGGTCTGGGACGGATGATCCGTCACGACACGGCGCGTTTTCCGCAGGGGACGAACGTCAATTTCGCAGAGATCGCAGGCGAGGGCGAAATCCGGATGCGGACCTACGAACGGGGCGTCGAAAACGAAACGCTGGCCTGCGGCACGGGAGCTACCGCCGCGGCGATCATAACCAATTACGCTTTGCAGCACGAAACGACCAAATACCGAATCACGGTGCCCGGAGGCGAACTGCACGTACGCTTCTCGCATGAACCCGGCACGCAGACCTATACGGATATCCGGCTTACGGGCCCTGCGCGGCGCGTCTTCAAAGGGGTATTCGAAACCGACAATTTCTAAACCACTCATCTTTTCCCATCCATGAAAACACAAAAGGGAATTCGCGAACATGAAGCGGACGAACTTCGGAAAGCCAAACGTCTCGAACCGATGCGCAAAAGCGGCAAGGAGCGCCATTCGCTCTACCGTTCGATCGACGAAGAGGAGGAGGAAGAACTCATGCCCCGGCGCGAATCCGTACTCGACTACCTCGACGATCAGGACGAGGAGCAACCCTTGTAATCATGACTGAAAAATTCATTATGGCCGGCTCCACGGCCCTGCACGTCTGCGATTCGCAGGCCGGAGACAAATGCGTCGTGCTGCTGCACGGCTATCTCGAATCGCTGCTCGTCTGGGAGGATTTCGTACCTTATCTATATAAGGAGGTGCGCGTGGTGACACTCGATCTGCCGGGCCACGGCATTTCGGTGGTGACGGGCGCGGTCCATACAATGGATTTTCTGGCCGACACGGTCGCCGACGCGCTCAAAGCCCTCGGCATCGGACGCTGCACGCTCGTAGGACATTCGATGGGCGGATACGTAGCGCTGGCTTTCTGCGAACGCCACCCCGAAATGCTCGACGGCGTGGTGCTGCTCAGCTCCACGCCCAATCCCGACACGCCGGAGAAGGCCGAGAACCGCCGCCGGGAGATCGCGCTCGTCGAGGCCGGGAAGAAAGAGATGCTGGCGCGGGTAGCTCCCGCCGCAGGATTCGCCGAAGAGAACCGCGCACGCATGCGGGACGAAATCGAAGACCTTACCGAGCAGGTTTTCGTCACCGAAGACGAGGGAATCGTAGCCCTGCTGGGCGGCATGATAGCCCGCAGGGACCAGAACGAAATGCTGCGCACGTCGAAGGTCCCGCAGCTTTTCATACTCGGCCGAAAAGACGGTTACATACCGCCCGAAGCAGCCGAAAAGATGGTTGCGGAGCACCCGCAGGCGCAGGTCGTATGGCTGGAAAATTCGGGACACATGGGATTCCTCGAAGAGCCGGAAGCGGCGGCTCAGGCGATACTGGATTTCGTCCACGATGAAAAAATCGGATAGCGCGAAAAAACCGTTCGGGCGATAATTTCTCCGGGGGGGGGCCGCCGGCGCGATTCGATCCCATTCCCGGAACAGACTAAACCGATCCTCTCTGAACCGCGTCTCATCGGTTCCGGCAGGATATAAAACCTTTGAACGATGAACGAAGAGATGAAATTCTGTCAGAGCTGCGGCATGCCGATGCAGACGGCGGGCGACTTCGGCACGGAAGCCGACGGCGGCGCGAGCGTGGACTACTGCGTCTATTGCTACAAAAACGGCGCCTTTACCGAAGCGTGCACGATGGAAGAGATGATCCGGCACTGCGCCGAGTTCCACGAAGAATTCCGCGACGAGAACGGCAAAAGCTATACCCGTGAAGAGGCTGTCAGGCTGATGCGGGAGTATTTTCCGACGCTCAAGCGCTGGAGCAAATAACGAAAGCGGACCGGAAATTCCGGTCCGTTTTTGTATCCGCAGCAGAATTGCGTTATATTTGTCCCGAAAAAACCACAAACGCTGATTAAAACATACTTGAAATGAAAAAACTTTTCTTTATGGGCTTTGCCCTGCTTCTGTGCGCCATGTGGCCCGCCGACGCCGCAGCCCAGCTGAAAATCGGCGGCAGGAAACTCAACACCGGAAAACTGCTCGAAGCGGGAAAGGACGTGGCCAAAGCCGTGACATTGAGCGACAAGGACATTGCCCAGCTGAGCCGCGAAGCGGTCGAATGGATGGATGCCAACAACCCCATCGCCGACGAAACGACCGAATACGGCGCACGTCTCAAGCGGCTGACCGAGGGGATCACCGAGATCAACGGACTGCCGCTCAACTTCAAGGTCTACCATGTCGTGGACGTCAATGCCTTCGCCTGCGGCGACGGTTCGATCCGCGTATTCAGCGCCCTGATGGACCTGATGGACGACGACGAACTGATGGCGATCAGCGGCCATGAGATCGGCCATGTGGTACATGCCGACGTAAAACACGCGATGAAAAACGCCTACCTCTCATCGGCGGCGCGCAATGCCGCAGGAGCCGCCGAGGGCAGCACGCTGGCCAAGCTGAGCGACTCGCAGCTCGGCGAGGTCGTGACGGCATTCACCGGCGCCCAGTTCTCGCAGAAGCAGGAATACGAAGCCGACGAATACGGATTCGAATTCTCCGTAAAGAACGGTTTCAGCCCCTACGGCATGGGCAATTCGCTGAACAAGCTGGTCGAGCTTTCCAAGGGCGCGAAGTCCTCGACGGTACAGAAAATGTTCTCTTCGCATCCCGACAGCGAAAAACGCGCTGCGCGCATGAAAGAGAAAGCCGACGCCTACGTAGCCGCACACCAGCAGTAGGCCGTCAAGCCGCAGCGGATACCCCGCGTTCAACGGCCGAAAAGTCCGGCAACCAGCATATTCGGAATAAAACCGGTTGTCCGGAATAAAACCCGCCGCAGCACGCCAGCCTTCGCATTGGCACACTCATGCAACGGAAAAGCCGCCCCTTTTTGGGCGGCTTTTTTGCATGTCTCGCTATTTTATCAGCGGCTGACAGACAGGACAGTAATAGACGGCTCCGCCCAGATAAGCCTCCTTGACAATCGCACCGCCGCAGCCCGGACAAGGCTCCGCGAAGGTGTTTTTAGAGAGCAGGGTCTTGTACCCGCCGGGCTTGCCCAGCAAATCTTTCTCCGTATCGCGTCCGCCGCGATCCGCCATATCCCTCAGGGTCGATTTCACCGATGAATACATCCGCCCCAGTTCTGCATCACCCAGCGTCGCCAGCTTGCGCTTGGGGTGAATATGCGACTTGAACAAAATATCCTGCAAAACACCGTTTCCGAGTCCGGGAATACGCTGTTCCGTCGCCAAGAACGCCTTTGCCGACAAATTGGACTTGGCATCGGAGATAAGCCGGCCGAAACAGGCTTCATCGAAAGCGTCGTCCAGCGGAGAGGGCTTCGAGAGTGCGCCGAGATAATACGGATTGTCGAAATTCTTCCGGAATGCGATGATCCCGCCGTACATGGCGACCGTAAAAACCAGAAAACTATCGTCGTCGAAAGCGATCAGAAGCTGATATTTCGGCGGAACCTCCGCTCCGGGCGCATGATAACGCAGATTGACGCCATCGGAAAGAGCGATATGCGTCTCATCGTCCAGAAGCATGTCGATGAATGCTCCGTGCCCTTCGGCGGCACGAACCGTTTTACCGACGAGTCGTGCCCGGTAATCGGCCGGATCTCCCAAGTACCAAGTAAATTTGTGGGGATGGGTGGCATTGAATACATCCGTGACCGTGCGGCCGGAGAGCATATCGGCAGCTTGCCGTGCAAACGAGTAAGATTCGGGAATTTCGAGCATTTTTTCAATTTCAGGTGTTGCAGCAAAGATAATCAAATTTCCATACGATGCCGGTGCTCGGCCCCCATTTCGGCAATTCCGATTTTTTATATATATTTGCGGAGACGAATATTAAATACCGCTGCCTATGAGTTAACAACAGAAGACCTCCAATTCAGATTATTACGCCCTCGCATTCAAAAATAACAGGGCACACATATAAAAAGCGTTAGCTTTATACCTTGCTTTTCGAAACTTAGGAACTTTCTGAAGTAGTACGAGGAATGAAGTTTGACGCTCACGTTTCCAACGTGGGCTTCATTCTATATTTGTACTACACGGTTTCCTAAGACCTCGAAAAGCAGATATACGAGTTTTGTCCCACGTTTTTTATGCTACAATCCCACTTACATACGCCGAGGGACCGGCTGACTGATATTATGAATAGCTATCTACTGCTAATCTGCATCAGTTTCGTCCCTGCCTCAGTCAGTATTTGCGCCACACTGCCGCTCTGGTTCTCGAAACACATGCAGAACAGAATCATCCGCTTGTCCGGACTGGCCCTACTTTCTCTGATAATGGCAGGCGGGTTGCTCCTTGCATTTGCCTGCCAAAACCCGTGGTTCGAATTGTCCTGCATCGCGGTAAGCAGCATGAATATCCCCCTGTTCAGACACTATGAATTGTTATTATCGACACTGCGCTGCTCCAAATGCCATCACATTTCATTGCACCTACTCTCCGTCCACAAGAATACCTACGAATTGACATGCAGCCACTGCGGGTTTCACAAAAGATGTAAGAAATAAAAACAGCGGCTTCGTCCCGCCCCGAAGGGTCAGCGATCGTTTTTCAGAAGCTGACAGCAAAATTACAAGCACAAAAAAAGGTCAGACCTTTCGATCTGACCTTGAAGAGGCGGCTACCTACTCTCCCACGGGAAAACCGCAGTACCATCGGCGTAAGTGAGCTTAACTTCTCTGTTCGGAATGGGAAGAGGTGGGACCTCACTGCTATAACCACCTAAAAGAACGTTTTCGATAAACGAGTACAAAGAGAATTTATTCACTTTGTCGAGCGAAGAAAACGAAAGACGAAGTCCAACGTTGCTTCAAACTCATCGAAGCCATGCGAGTGATACTTTTAGCTATCACAATCCGTCGCACTCGGTATGAGTTGACATATTAGGGAAATGAGATAAAGAAATCTGTAAGAAAGCCGTTCGGGTAATTAGTACTGCTCGGCTTTGACATTACTGTCTTTACACCTGCAGCCTATCAACGTAGTCGTCTCCTACGCCCCTCAAGGGAAGACTTATCTTGGGGATGGCTTCGCGCTTAGATGCTTTCAGCGCTTATCCAAACCGAACGCGGCTACTCGGCGGTACACTTGGCAGCATAACCGATACACCGGAGGTTCGTCCAACTCGGTCCTCTCGTACTAAAGTCAGGACCCCTCAATCTTCCTACGCCCGCAACAGATAGAGACCGAACTGTCTCACGACGTTCTGAACCCAGCTCGCGTGCCACTTTAATCGGCGAACAGCCGAACCCTTGGGACCTTCTCCAGCCCCAGGATGTGACGAGCCGACATCGAGGTGCCAAACCGCCGCGTCGATATGAGCTCTTGGCGGCGATCAGCCTGTTATCCCCGGAGTACCTTTTATCCTTTGAGCGATGGCCAGTCCACGCAGAACCACCGGATCACTATACCCTGCTTTCGCACCTGATCGACTTGTTGGTCTCACAGTCAAGCACCCTTATGCTATTGCACTCTACGCACGGTTACCATTCGTGCTGAGGGTACCTTGGGAAGCCTCCGTTACTCTTTTGGAGGCGACCACCCCAGTCAAACTACCCACCAAACGGTGTCCCCTCTTGAGGGTTAGAACTCAAATACACAAAGGGCAGTATTTCAACGTTGACTCCACGAATACTGGCGTACCCGCTTCATAGTCTCCTGCCTATCCTACACATTGTGTACCCAAATTCAGCGTTAAGCTATAGTAAAGGTTCA
>OHJO01000123.1_pt1 | contig 52025 bp, 50 predicted proteins | sample 1568561 | NCBI WGS metagenome assembly OHJO01 (sample SAMEA3879556, study PRJEB24766) | human gut metagenome | biome: human-associated habitat; feature: feces | place: USA | collected 1985/1987
ACATGCCGTAATGACATGTTCAACGTATTATAGGTGCCTTTGAGCGGGAAGACCCGGTCTCCCGAGAGATGCATGTCCTTATAACGGTCGTAGAGCATTGCGGCGACGGGAAGCAGTTTGACCCGGAACTGCGTACCCGTTTTCTGGCGCCTGTCGATAATCCACCGATCCCCGTTATCGTCCGTATAAATCAATGGTTCAATCCTTTCTCAGCACGGCCAGCACGTCGTCGACACAGGAGGATCTCACGGCCGGCAGCCGCGGGTCCGTGCAACGCTCCGCCAACGCGGGCGGCAATACCGCATGTCCGACCGGCACCGGCCTGCCGTCCCCGCCGTGGAGCAGGTGCTCCGGGCAGATGCAGACCGGCTCGCCCAGCCGGCCGTCCAATACCAGCCAGTCGTCCTCCCATGCCTGGTCGAGGGGCCAGTACGGGTCCGACCACCACTCGGCCTCGTCGCCGTCGTATTCGTTCCCCGCAGTCCGGGTAGGCGCAGACGGGACGATGAAAATGCCTGATGCCGTATCGCATGACGTTCTCCGGCTCCCCTCTAATGGCAGTTGGGGCAATATCCGTAATCGCCCTCGTATACATCGTCCAGAAATGCGCCGCACTCACTGCAACGTTCTTCTTCGCACCAGCACTTGTTCGGCGCCTGTCCGCAGAACGGGCACCTGTACCAGATGTCCTCCGCGATGACCTCCGGGTCGGTCGAATCGTATTCATGCGTCCAATCCGGCTCGGGCATGGTCTTGTATTCGTGCGGATTGTCCGACCATGCGGTGACGGAAACCTTGCCGTCGTCCACGATGATGCGGGCGAGGCCGGTCTGTTCGCCGTCGAACTGGTCGCGCAGACCGCACTCCAGCACGCCGTCCTCCAGTCGCGTCCAGTCGCCCTCGTATTCGAGAGCCTTTTCAATTCCGGCCAGCATGTCGATCTGGCTCACCGTGAACCACCTCCCTTAAGCCTGTCTATGCGTCCCAGGGCCGGGACCCCGGCGCTGGGACGCGGGGCATGAATTTTTGCGGTCATCATCGGCTCCTTTCCGTTCTTCCGCCGCCTTCCATGCGTCCCGGCCGCGACGCATGCGGCCGGGCATGAAGCTTTCATCCGACGGCATCGATTGGACCATGGTCGCCCAAGCCCGCGAACCGCATCCCGAACGCCTGCACCTGGTCGAGGACGAGCGCCGCGCCAGACGCAAGGCGGCCGACGCGGCCTATTACCAGGCGAACAAGGAGCGCATCGATCGGCGCAACAGGGCCTGGCGCGAGGCGAACGAAGAGGAGATGCGCCGGTACGACAAGGCGTACGCGGCCTCGCACCGCGAGGAGCGCCGCGAGGCCGCCCGCCGGGAAAAGGAGCTTCGGCGTGCGGCGGCGGATACGCTGCAGGCGTTCCGATACGTTAAACATGAAAAGGATGCGCCCGCGCCGTGAAACGGATCGGCCGGAACCGGAAACAGAAAAAATTCAATGACAAACTTCTATAATTTCTAAAACACTATGATGACTTTTTTGCAGGCTGCCGAGGCGGTGGCCACCAGTGAGGAGACCCGTATGGGATTGTGGACGCTGTTTACCAAGGGCGGTTGGCTGATGTGGCCGCTGCTGGCGCTGGGTGGGGTGACGATCTTCATCTTCGTGGAGCGTTTCATGGCTATCCGCAAGGCTTCGGTGTTGGACATGAACTTCATGAACCGCATCCGCGACTACATTTCCGACGGCAAGATCCAGACGGCCGTGAATCTGTGCAAGAAGACCGACACGCCGATCGCCCGCATGATCGAGAAGGGCATCGAGCGCATCGGACGCCCGATGAGCGACGTGCAGACGGCCATCGAGAACGTCGCCAACCTCGAAGTCTCGAAGCTCGAAAACGGCCTGCCGTTTCTGGCGACGATCGCCGGCGGCGCCCCGATGATCGGTTTTCTGGGTACGGTGCTCGGTATGGTGCAGACCTTCATGGACATGTCGGCCGCAGGCGGCACGGTGGATCTGGGACTGCTTTCGAGCGGTATGTATGTGGCGATGGTGACCACCGTGATGGGTCTTATCGTCGGCATCCCGGCCTACTTCGGCTACAACTACCTCGTCGCGCGCATCGAGAAGCTGGTTTTCCAGATGGAGGCCAACTCGATCGCATTCATGGACATTCTGAATCAACCCGTTCAAAAATAACGCGCTATGGCAATTAAACACGGATCGAAGGTCGATAAGTCCTTCTCGGCATCGTCGATGACCGACCTGATGTTCCTGCTGCTGCTGTTTCTGCTGATCGCTACGACGCTGATCAATCCCAACGCCCTGAAGCTGATGCTGCCGAAAAGCTCCAACCAGCTCAAGGACAAGGCGATGACCACGGTTTCGATACAGGATGCGGGCCACGGTAAGTACCGCTATTACGTCGAACTGCAGGAGGTCGGCTCGATCGAGGGCGTGGAGCGTGCGCTCAAGACGCGTCTCGACGGACAGAAGGACGCCACCGTGTCGCTGCACTGCGACGAGACGGTAGCCGTGGGCGAGACGGTCAAGGTGATGAATATCGCCAAGGACAACAATTACAAGTTAATTCTGGCGACGGCGCCGAATTGACGGACGCCGTCCGGCGGCGGCAGCCGTCGCCAAAATCAGGTTTTATGTATTATTACGATCCAAATAACAGGAATCCCCGCAGGTGGGCGACGGTTGCGACGGCGGTCTACGCGCTGCTGCTGATCGGTTCGTTCGCGCTGGTCTCGTTCGACTTCCGGCAGATCCACGACAAGCCGGGCGATACGATCACGATCGACTTCACCGAGCCGCCTGCGCCCGAACCACCCAAGCCGCGCGTCAGGACGGCCACCGAGCCGCGCGTGCACGACCGCACGGCTCCCGTCGAGCAGACGGCGCAGGTCTCCGGCAAGGACGAGACGACGCAGACGCCCAATCCCCGCGCGCTGTTCAACATGAACAAGGGCGGCGCCGACGAACCTGACAACGCGGGCAATCCCCGCGCTCCCGAAGGCGAGGACAAGGCCAGCGGCACCGGTCCGGGACTCAATCCCGACGGGCTGGACCAGCTGGATCAGGGCTTGCAGGGGCGCGGACTGGTGGGCGACCTGCCCAAACCTTCGTACCCCGGTTCGAAGAGCGGCAAGGTGATCGTCCGCGTGACGGTCGATGCTTCGGGACGGGTCACGAGTGCGGCCTACGAACCGAAAGGCTCGACCACCGACGCCGCCGAACTGGTCGAAGCCGCCAAAGCCGCGGCGCGCAAGGCGCGCTTTACCGAGAGCCGCGCGGCGGTGCAGGGCGGAACGATCACCTATGTTTTCCGTATGGAGTAATTTTTGAAACGAAAGACAATGCGATTTTTATTACTGACACTTTTCGGATGCCTGACCTTTGCGGCGGGCCGCGCCCAGCAGCCCGCGAAGATCGAGGGGGCGCATCTGCATATGGAGGTCGCGAGCCACGATTTCGGCGACGTGCCTCGCAAGGGCGGCGATCTGGTGCGCGAATTCACCTTCACCAACGACGGCACGGTGCCGCTGGTCGTGACGCGCGTCATCACCTCGTGTTCGTGTCTCAAGGCGTCGTACTCCAAACGGCCGGTCGCTCCGGGCGAGAGCGGAACCATCAGCATCACCTACGAACCCCACAAGAGCGAACCGGGCGTCTTCAACAAGGTGATTCAGATTTACTCGAATTCGGTGGACGGCCGCGACGTAATCACCGTGCAGGGCAACTCGATCGATCCGGGACCCCGCAAGGTCAAGACCGGGGAGGTGAAGATAAAGTATAAGAAAGATAAGTAGGATAGCCTTTCCGGGGATTGGTGGTTTCAGGTTTCCGGGGGCCGGGTTTTCGGGTTTCCGGGGGCTTGACGGTTTCGGGGGGGGGCGGCCGAAGTTTCCGCCCGCAATCCGCCTGCATGCGGGAAGTTTTCTCCGAGGAGGGGATTCAGGGAACAGACTTGCAAACGCCGCCTTTGGCGGCGGCAACGACCGTCGGAGTCGATCCGCGGGCCGAATAATACATACACTACAATAAAGTAACTACGCTATTTATGGCAATTCTTTTTTCCAACGCAACGATCCTGCCGATGACGGCGGACGAAGGCAGTCCCAAAACCTTTACGGGTTTCGTGGGCGTCGCGGGCAGCCGCATCGCGCTGGTCACGGAGTCCGCGTCCGAAGCCGACGCATTCCGCGCCGCACACCCCGACGCGCGGATCATCGACTGCACGGGCCGGCTGCTGATGCCGGGGCTTGTCAATACCCACTGCCACGCCGCCATGACGCTGCAGCGCAGTTATGCCGACGATATCGCCCTGATGGAGTGGCTCCACGACTATATCTGGCCGTTCGAAGCGCGGCAGACGGCCGACGACGTGGCGTTGGGAATGACTCTCGGCGTTGTCGAGATGCTGTTGGGCGGCGTGACCTCGTTCGTGGATATGTATTACCACGAGAACCGCTGCGTCGAAGTGGCCGAGCGGCTGGGCATCCGCGCGATGCTGGGCTGCAACTATTTTGACAGCAACGTCGAAGAGGTGCTTCCCGAAGTGGGGCAGGCGGTGGAACTCGCCGCCTGCTGCGACCGGGTCCGGATCGCCCTCGCACCCCATTCGCCCTACACCGTGTCGCCCGAAAACCTGCGGCGCGGCAAAGAGACGGCCGAGCGGTACGGACTGCACCTGATGACCCATATCGCCGAGACGCAGGACGAGGTGCGCATCGTGCGCGAGAAATACGGCATGACGCCCGTCGAACACCTCGATGCGCTGGGCATGCTCGACGCCCGCACCATCGGCGCACACTGCATCCATTTGACCGACAGCGATATTGCGACGCTGGCCGCGCGCGGCGTGGCCGTGTCGCACAACCCGCAGAGTAACATGAAGATTTCGAGCGGCGTGGCGCCCGTCGAGCGGCTGCGCGCCGCGGGTGCGCTGGTGACCATCGGCACCGACGGCACCTGCTCCAACAACGACCTCGACATGTTCGAGGAGGTGCGCACGGCGGCTTTCCTGCAGAAATCCGCCACGGGCGACCCCGTCGCGCTCCCGGCTTACGAAGCGCTGAAGCTGGCGACGGTCAACGGCGCCCGCGCTTTGGGCTACGCCGAAGGCGAACTGGGCGTGGTCCGCGAGGGCGCATTGGCCGACCTGATCGTCGTGGACCTCCAGAAACCCCATTTGCAGCCCGTTCACGATCTGGTGTCGAATATCGTCTACTGCGGCAAGGCGTCGGATGTCGATACGGTCATGGTCGACGGCCGCATCGTGGTCGAAAACCGCCGTGTGGCGGGCGTGGACCTGCCTGCGCTCTATGCCGCAGTCGCCGCCGCCGTGAAACGCATCACGGCGAAATAACCGTCCGACCATGAAAATCGTCTCCGTCAGGGAGCACCCCGAATTCGCGGATGCCGCGATTGGCTATATTTCGGCCTGCTGGCCCGAAGTGCCGCCCGTTCTTTATGAGGACTGCATCCGCCACGCTGTCGGCGCCGCAGGTCCGCTTCCGCAGTGGTATCTGTTGATGTCGGGCGGCGAGCCGGTCGGTTGTGCAGGGTTGATCGCCAATGACTTTATCAGCCGCATGGACCTGTGCCCGTGGGCCTGCGCCCTCTATGTCGCCGAACATATGCGCGGACACGCCTACGGACGGCTGCTGCTCGACCGTGCGGCCGAAGACGCCCGCCGCGCCGGATTCGGCAAACTCTACCTCAGCACCGATCACGCCGGGCTGTACGAAAAGTGGGGCTTCCGCTATATCGGACAGGGCTATCACCCGTGGGATGCGGAGTCCCGGATTTACGAACGTACTTTATAACAATATATTGACAGCATTGGTATGAAAGGAAAGATTCGTTTCGGAATGGTCGGCACGGGCTTTATCGCCGACTGGGTGCTTGCCGGCGCCCGGCAGGATGCGCGCTTCGAGGCGGCGGCGATCTGTTCGCGCAATCAGGCTACGGCCGACGCTTTCGCCGCGAAGCACGGGATTCCGCATACGTTCACCTCGCTCGAAGAGATGGCCCGCAGTCCGCTCGTCGATGCCGTCTATATCGCCTCGCCCAACGCCCTGCATGCGTCGCAGAGCATCCTCTGCATGAGCGGCGGCAAACATGTGCTGTGCGAGAAGCCGCTGGCCTCCAATGCGCGTGAAGCCCGTGCGATGATCGAAGCCGCGCGCAGATACGGCGTCGTGCTGATGGAGGCCATGATTGCGACGCTCAATCCCAATTTCCGGATCGTGCGCGAGCAGCTTCCCCGTCTGGGAACGATCCGCCGCTACTTCGCCAGCTACTGCCAGTACTCCTCGCGCTATGACAAGTTCAGGGAGGGCGTCGTGCTCAATGCCTTCGATCCGTCGCTTTCCAACGGCGCCATGATGGACATCGGCGTCTATACGGTTTACCCGATGGTCGCGCTTTTCGGGCGGCCGCAGGCCGTCGATGCGCAGGGTGTCGTGCTCTCTTCGGGGGCGGACGGTCAGGGAGCCGTCAACTTCCGTTACGAGGGGATGAACGCCACGGTGCTCTACTCCAAGATCGCCGATTCGCGCCTGCCCTCCGAGATCGAAGGGGAGGAGGGTACGCTGCTGCTGGATACGATCCACGACATACGCTGTGTGACCCGTTTCCCGCGCCGAGGCGCCGCTTCGGGCCGCGGCCCGGAGACTGTCGGCGAATCGGTCGGTGTGGAGCCGGACCGGGACCGTTACTATTACGAAATCGCGGAGTTCATTGATTTGATCGAACAGGGCCGCCCGGAATCGGCGGTCAACAGCCACGCCAATTCGCTTGCGACGCTGGAGATCATCGATGAAGTGCGCCGCCAGTTGGGCGTGGTCTATCCCGCCGACGGGGCGCGCTGACTTCCGCCGATTCGTGTTGCTCGGTAACGATTAACGGCAGGGATATTCCCTGCCGTTAATCGTTATCGTTTTTTTGCGGTCTTCCAGCCCCGTTCCTCCCCGGCTTTTGCGGCCTTGTTTCCTCTCCGTGCTTTTGCTTTCCAGCCTTGTTTTTTCGGCGTTTCCCTTTACCGCAATAGGATTTTCCATCGCCGTTCCGTTCCGGTTTCCTCCCGGCCTCTTGCTTCCTCTCCGTGCTGTTGATCCCGGCCTCGTCCTTTCTCCGGACCGTTCACTTCCCGGTCACGGCGGAGGGTTGTCGTCCGTCGGTTCTCAGATATACCGTCGCCGTGCGCGAAGTATTGTAGATGCGGATATGCGGCCGCTCGGTGTTATCCCCGTCCTGCGCCGGGAACGAGAAGTGCTCGCCGTCCATCGCCTGCCGCTCTTGCCCGCCGAAACGCCGCTCGTCGGTCGAGAGCAGGGGCACGTATTTGCCGGGCGCCTGCACGGGCAGCTCGTAGTCGGGAATCGACGCTGAGGGGTGCCAGTTGAAGACGAACAGCAGGTCGCCGTGGGCAAAGGCCATCGTCTTGTTGCATTCGTCCATCACGAGATTCCACGCGTAGCCGTCAGCCAGCACCCTGTACCGCTTCACCAGTTTAATCATCGCCTTGTCGAAATCCCCCAGCCACGCATAGCGCAGAAACCCGTTCCCGGCCAGCGACCACTGCCGCCGGGCGTGGGCGTAGCTCCAGCCGTTGCCCTCGCGCGGGAAGTCGATCCATTCGGGATGCCCGAACTCGTTGCCCATGAAGTTGAGGTAGGCCTGCCCGCCCGTCGAAATGGTCATCAGGCGGATCATCTTGTGCAGCGCCATGCCGCGGTCGATCACCACGCTCTGCGACGCGCGGTCCATGTTGAAATACATCTCCTTGTCCATCAGCCTGAACGCCAGCGTCTTGTCGCCCACCAGCGCCTGATCGTGCGACTCGGCGTAGGCCACCGTCTTCACTTCGGGCAGGCGGTCGGTCATCACGTTCCACATCTCCCAGATGTTCCACTCCTCGTCGGGCACCTCCTTGAGCTGCTTGATCCAGAAATCGGGAATGGCCATCCCCAGCCGGTAGTCGAAGCCGATGCCTCCGTCCGTGTCGGGAATGCACATCCCCGGCATGCCGCTTACGTCCTCGGCGATCGTCACGTCGCCCGCGCGGAAGTCGTGCACCAGCCGGTTGGCCAGCGTCAGATAGGTCAGCGCGTCGCCGTTCACCCCCGCGTCGAAGAAACGTTCGCGGCAGTCGAAATCGACGTAGCCGTGGTGGTGGTAGATCATCGAGGTCACGCCGTCGAAGCGGTAGCCGTCGAAATGGAATTCGTCGAGCCAGTATTTGACGTTCGAAAGCAGGAAATGCTGCACCTCGTCCTTGCCGTAGTCGAAGAGCATCGAGTCCCAATAGGGCTGGTAGCCCGCCTTTCCGGGCAGCGAATAGTGGTGGTCCGTGCCGTCCAGCTCGTTGATGCCTTCGTTGAGGTTCTTCACGTAGTGGGCGTGTACGAGGTCCATGATGACTCCCAGCCCCAGCTCGTGGGCGCGGCGCACCAGCTCCTTCAGCTCTTCGGGCGTGCCGCAGCGCGATGCCGGGGCGAAGAAACTCGACACATGATAGCCGAACGACCCGTAATAGGGGTGCTCGGCGATGGCCATGAGCTGCACGGCGTTGTAGCCGTCCTTTTTTATTATAGGTAATATCTTCTCCGTGAATTCGCGGTAGGTTCCGACGCCCTCCTTCTCCTGCGCCATGCCCACGTGTGCCTCGTAGATGAGGAGGTTCCCGTTTTTCGAAATGTCGAAGGCGTCGCCCCGCCAGTCGAACGGCTCCGGCGCCCAGAACTGCGCCGTGTAGTTTTTGGTCGCCTCGTCCTGCACCACGCGCGTCGCGTAGGCCGGAATGCGGTCCAGCCAGCCGTTGTCGCCATGGACGTGGAGCTTGTAGAGCGAGCCGTGCACCAGCCTGTCACGGTACATCGCCGTGGGGAAGAAGGCGCTCCATACGCCATGGCGGTCGCGCTGCATGCGGATTTCGGTCCGCTGCCAGTTGTTGAAATCGCCGAAGACGTAGACGTCGTGCGCTCCGGGCAGCCATTCGCGCAGCCACCAGCCGTCGAGCGTCTCGTCGCGCTGCCAGCCGAAATAGCGGTAGCCGTTGGCGTAATCGACGAGCGACCCCGCCGCCTGCACGATTGCGTTCATTTTGTCCATATACCGCTCGTGACGGTTGTTGAGCTCCTGCTCTGCGGGGAGCAGCCACTCGTCGCGTTCGACGATCGGAAGCCTGCGGGTCGTTTTTTCCATAACCGGTTTTGTGTTTATACAAATATATGGAAAATTTTTCTATCTTTGTCAGCAAACAAAAAACGAATCATTTATTACTAACACCAAAAATTAACTTATGAAAGGACAACCCCAAGGACTGATCGCCGCGGCTTTGGCCAATATGGGCGAGCGATTCGGTTTCTACATCATGATGGCGATCCTGACCCTGTTCATCTCAGCCAAGTTCGGTCTCGACGAGGCCACGGCGGGTTACATCTATTCGGGATTCTACGCTTCGATCTATCTGCTGGCGCTTGTCGGCGGTATCATCGCCGACAAGACCAAGAACTACAAGGGCACCATCATGTGGGGTCTGGTGGTGATGTCGCTGGGTTACCTGCTGATCGCCATTCCCACGCCCACGCCGGTTCCCAGCCTGCCGCTCTATCTGACGCTGACCTGCCTCGGACTGCTGGTCATCGCCTTTGGCAACGGCCTTTTCAAGGGCAATCTCCAAGCGTTGGTGGGGCAGATGTACGACAACAAGGAGTTCAGCGCCAAGCGCGAGTCGGGTTTCCAGATCTTCTACATGTTCATCAACATCGGCGGCTTCTTCGCGCCGTTCGTGGCCATCGGCGTGCGCAACTGGTGGCTCAAGGTCAATAATTTCGACTACAACGCCAAGCTGCCCGAACTCTGCCACGAATACCTTGCCAAAGGTCAGGACATGGCCGGCGAGGGGCTTGCCAACCTCACCTCGTATGCCAATTCGGCTTACCTCGACGGTTCGCCCGTCGGTGACCTGCATGCCTTCTGCAACAGCTACCTCGACGTTTTCAACCGCGGTTTCCACTACGCCTTCATCGCCGCTATCGTGATGATGCTCGTTTCGCTGATGATCTACATGTCGAACAAGAAACGCTTCCCCGATCCCTCGCAGAAGGCTGCGGCCAAGGGCGGGAAGGCTTCCGCCGCCGAGATCACGATGTCGGCGCAGGAGATCCGCCAGCGCATCTATGCGCTTTTCGCCGTGTTCGGCGTGGTGATCTTCTTCTGGGTTTCGTTCCATCAGAACGGCTATTCGCTGACCTACTTCGCCCGTGACTACGTGAATCTGGACGTCATCAACATCGACTTGGGCTTCACGGTCATCAAGGGCGCCGAAATCTTCCAGAGCGTCAACCCGTTCTTCGTGGTGACCCTCACGCCGCTGATCATGTGGTTCTTCGGCTGGCTGCGCAAACGCAACGTCGAGGTCTCGACGCCGATGAAGATCGCCATCGGTATGGGTATCGCCGCCACGGCCTACCTCTTCCTGATGTTCTTCTCGCTGGCGCTGCCCGACAAGGCCGCCCTCGCAGGCATGAAGGCCGACGAAATGCAGTCGATTCTGGTTACGCCGTGGGTGATGGTGGGACTCTACTTCATCCTGACGGTCGCCGAGCTGTTCATCTCGCCGCTCGGACTGGCCTTCGTGTCGAAGGTCGCGCCGCCGCACATGCAGGGTCTGATGCAGGGCTTCTGGCTGGCTGCCACGGCCGTGGGCAACGCACTGTTGTTCGTGGGCGGATGGCTCTATCTGCACACCCCGATGTGGGCTACGTGGTTCGTCTTTGTGGCCGCCTGCGGATTGTCGATGCTCGTCATGCTGTCGATGGTACGCTGGCTCGAACGGGTCACCCGATAATAGGACGGGAGCGTTTCGCGGGACCGGACGGGACGTCGGAAAGGACGGCTCTGTTTTACGGCTCCGAACGGAACGCCCGATGGTCGGAACGCAGTTCCGCCGAGTTTGCCGCCGCGTAATTTTACGCGGCGGTTTTTTTGCAAATTCGATAAAATGGACTTTTTCTGTTGATTCTCCGGTTGAAAATGCTATCTTTGTAGCGCTTAACGTCACTTTATACATGCGCATTCCGTCATCTCTCGCCGCTTTTGCGGTCTGCATCCTCATGGCTTTCTCCCATGCCTTCCCGATGCGGGCGGGCGAACGGGCTTTGCAGACTCCTTCACAACCGGCGGACAGCGCTTTGACGGCGTATTACAAACTCTGCAAGGCGCACCGCGCCGATGCCGAAGCCCCTGCAATGTGCGACACGCTCTTTCGGCGGGCCGAAGCCGCGCGCAACGTAAGGATGCAGGCTATCGCGCTTTGCGTCCGTCTCGACCATTTCTACTACAAGAACGACCGGGCGGAAATCCTCGAAGGCGTGCGGCGCGTGCAGGAATTCTGCCGCAGGCATCCCAAGGAAGACCTGCGCTATTTCTATTATTTCGTCTGGTCGAGCCGCCTGATTACCTATTATATCAAGCAGAACCAGTCCAACACGGCGATTTACGAGACCCGCAAGATGCTCGCCGAAGCCGAGGACGACGATTACCCCGAAGGCGTCGCCTCCTGCTACCGGATGCTCGGCAACCTCTACCTGACGCAGGGCGCGTAGCGGATGGCTTACGACAACTTCCGCCGCCAGATCGAGGTGCTCGAACACAACGGCATCGACGACATCAACTTGCCGACGCAGTACGCTTCGCTGGCGCAGTGCGCGCTGGAGCTGGATATGCCCGATTCGGCGTTCGTCGCGCTGCAGAAGGCCGCGTCGCTGCCCAAGCGGACCACCTATCAGGAATTTACCGTCAATAAGGGCTTCGGCCTTTACTATATCCGGACTGAAAATTTCGCGGAGGCGAAGAAACGGCTGGAGGCTTCGGAGGAGCTGTTCCGCCGCGACCCCTCGCTGCGGTTCCATACGGCCGGGCTGAGCTATCTGCGAACGGCCTATTTCAAGGCTTCGGGCCAGTACGGGAAGGCGTTGGAGACGATTCTGGAGACGCAGCGCGACACGGTGATCCGCAGTTCCGGGTTCAACAACTATGCGCTGACCAAGGAGCTTGGCGACGTCTACTGGCACCTGCGTGAGATGGAGCGGGCCGCGGCCAATTACCGGGAATACATCCGTCTGTCGGACTCGGTGCGCAACCGCGAAATCCGCACTGCGACGGACGATTTTTCGGGAATTCTCGAAATCAGCCGCCTGCACAACGAAACCAAGGAGCTGCAGTACGACCTCCAGCGCAAACGCCTGCGCAACACCTATCTGATTATCTGCCTGCTGGCGGGAGTGCTGGTGACGGGCGGCGTGGGATATGCGCGCATGATGAAGCTCAACCGGCGTCTCAAGGCCTCCGAAGCGACGGTGCTGGCCCAGAACGAGCATCTGCGGATCAGCGGCGAAGAGCTTCTCGAAGCCAAGGAGCAGGCCGAGCAGGCCAGCCGCATGAAGACCGAATTTATCCAGCATATGTCGCACGAGGTGCGCACGCCCCTCAATTCGATCGTCGGATTTTCGCAGGTGCTGGCGTCCGAATTCCGCGACAAGCCCGCCACGGGCGAGTATGCCTCCATCATCGAAGCCAACAGTGCGACCCTGCTGCGGCTTTTCGACGACGTGCTCGAAGTCGCCTACCTCGACCAGACGGGCGACCTGCCTCGCTGCGACGTCACGGCGCTGAACAACCTCTGCAACGACTGCGTGGAGAGCACCCTGCCGGAACTGCATCCCGGCGTGAGCCTGCTGGACGAACTTCCGGTCTCCGATCCCGTGGTGCGCACCAACCTCAAGCGTATCGAGCAGGTGCTGCTGCATCTGCTCCGCAACGCTGCCAAATTCACGCGCTCCGGGCGTATCGTGCTGACGTACGAATGCCTGCCCGCGGAGCGTCTGCTGCGGTTTGCCGTGACCGATACCGGACCGGGCATTCCCGCCGGTCGGCACGAAGAGGTCTTCAGACGTTTCGTGAAAATCGATCCCTTTTCGCAGGGGACGGGACTCGGCCTGCCCATCTGCCGGCTTATCGCCGCTAAACTGGGCGGACGTTTGTTCGTCGATCCGGAGTATGCGTCGGGCTGCCGCATGATTTTCGAAGTGCCGTTCGACCTGCCCGAAACGTCTGCCTGATCCGGAATCCGTAACGCCGAAGCGCCGGTTTCTCGCCCCGTTGCCCTCTCAGTTCGTTAGTCTCTCGGCCCGTTGCCTTTTCGGCCCGTTGCCTTTTCGGCCCGTTGGCTTTTTGGTCTGTTGCCTTTTCGGTCCGTTAGCTGCTCGGTTCGTCGGCTTGTAACCCCGCCGCTCTCTTGTTGCCTTGCCGAAGCCACCTCTTGCAATCTCTTTCCTTTCCTGTTTTATTATTCGATACGTCTCCTTTCCGGCCCTTCTTCCCGGTCCGGATTGTTCTGTTTGTCTCCGTTTCTGCTTGTTCAGGGCATAATCGGCGGCAAAAACTCCAAAAAACAGAAAACTTTTTTGGTTTTGTGAGTTTTATTGCTATATTTGCCCTCGAATAAAACGACTGAAGACATGACCCCTCCCCAGAAAGAACGCATAATCGACCAAGCGATGCAGATGTTCGCCACGCAGGGCATCAAATCCGTGCGCATGGACGACATTGCACAGCATCTCGGCGTATCGAAGCGTACGCTGTACGAACTGTTCGGCGACAAGGAAGGGCTGCTCTATCTGGCGATGGAGCGCTACTTCCAGCGTGACCGGCAGCGTTGGACCGAACTTACTGCCAACGCCCGCAACGTCCTCGAAGCCATGTTCATGGTGCTGGCGCAGGTGATGGACAAGGCCGAGGTGTCCAGCCGCATGATGGACAACCTCAAGAAATTCTATCCCGCCGTCCATGACAAACTGACGCGCGAAGGCATGGAAAAGAACCGGCGCAGCCTGCGCGGCATGCTCGATCAGGGTATCGTCGACGGCCTGTTCGTCGATAACATCAATATCGATCTGGCGATCTCGGTGCTTTATTACACGGCCTCCGCGCTGGTGACCCGCAAGGAGCTGATGCTGCCCGCCGGAATGACCGAACGCGAAGCCTTCGTGCAGATAATCAGCAATTTCTTCCGCGGCATTTCGACGGCCAAGGGGCTGCGGCTGATCGACGACAACCTGAAAAGATACGAACTGACCAAGTACGGCAAATAAAAATTGAATTTGGGATATTTTATGAAAAAACTGATTTTAACCGTGTGTCTTGCTGCGACGGGCGTTTTCGGCGCTGCGGCACAAATGCGTCTCACGCTCGGTGAGGCCCTCGATCTGGCGCTGAGCGAGAACCCGACCGTCAAGGTCGCCGAAATGGAGGTGCAGCGCTTCGACTATGTGAAGCGGCAGACGTGGGGGAGCTGGATACCTCAGATTTCGGTCGGCGGCACCTATACCCGCTCGATCGTCAAGCAGAGCATGACCAAGGGGCTTTCGTTCGGAGCCGACAATACGCTGGCGGCGCAGGGCGACGCCACGTGGACGCTCTTCGCTCCGGCGGTGTTCCGCACGCTGAAGATGAACGACGTCCAGCGGGCTGCCGCCGTGGAGTCGGCGCGCTCGTCGCGGATTACGCTGGTCGCCGAAGTCAAAAAGGCCTTCTATAACATTCTGCTGGCCGAGCAGTCGCTCGAAGTGCTCCGCGAATCTCAGGCCACCGTGCAGCGCACCGTGGACGACACCAGATTGCAGTACGACAACGGACTTGCGTCGGAATACGACCTGCTTACGGCGCAGGTGCAGCTGAGCAACCTGAAGCCCTCGATCCTGCAGACCGAGAATTCGATCCGCTTGGCCAAGCTGATGCTCAAAATGTACCTTTCGATCCCTGAGAACGTCGAAATCGAAGTCGTCGGAGAGCTGGACGCCATGCGCGACGCGGTGCTGGCGGGAACCGACGGCCTGACGACCGACGTGCAGGATAACTCCGACCTGCGTACGCTCGAACTGCAGGAGGATCTGCTCAAACGTCAGCTCAAAGTGGCGAACGCCGGACGCATGCCCACGGTCACCGCATTCTTTACGGCGACCTATACCGGTAACGATATCGACATGACGAAGCTCAATTTCGGCGGCGCGGAGGGAGGACAGCCGGGCGACGTGCTCGACGGTTCCAAATTCTGGTGGCAGCACCCGATGTCGGCCGGCCTGCAGGTTTCGATCCCTATTTTTTCGGGCCTTACGAAGATGAACAGGTCGCGCGAGATCAAGAACCAGATTTCGCAGATCGGTCTCCAGCGGGATTATGCCCGGCAGCAGATCGACGTCGAGGTCCGCGCGGCCCTGAACGACCTGCTCACCGCGCGCGAGACGATGTATGCGCAGGAGCTGACCGTCGCGCAGGCCCGCAAGGCCTACAGCATCTCCGACACCCGCTACCGTGCGGGCGCGGGAACGATCCTCGAACTGAACAGCGCGCAGCTGGCGCAGACGCAGGCTGAGTTGAACTTTTCGCAGGCGATTTTCGACTACCTGACCGCCAAGGCCGAGTACGACCGCATCGTCGGCAAGGAGAATTAGCATAAAATCGAAAAACAGATAAAACCTATGAAGAATTTAACAGTTATGTTGATCGCCGCCGCAGCCCTCGCCGGCTGCACGGGCAAAAAAACCGCCGACGTCCAGCAGGAGACCCGTGTGCTGACCAAAACCGAGACGGCCGTCTCAGCTCCGGTGCAGCTTGCCGAGGAGTTCACCTCCGAAATCGAACCTTACAAGCAGAACGACATCACGCCCGCGGCGTCGGGCGTGCATATCGACCGGATTCTGGTCGAGGTGGGCGATCCCGTGCGTCAGGGTCAGCTGATCGTGACGCTCGACCCCACGCAGTACACCCAGCAGCTCGTGCAGCTGAAGACCGTCGAGGACGACTACAACCGCCTGCTTCCGGTCTACGAGGCGGGGGGAATCTCGGCCCAGCAGATCGAGCAGGCCAAGGCCCAGCTCGACGTGCAGCGCGAAGTGGTCGCCAACCTCAAGAAGAATATCGAGGTCCATTCGCCCATTACGGGCGTCGTCACGGCCCGCAACTACGAGTCGGGCGACCTGTTCGCCGCGCAGCCTATCCTGCACATCATGCAGATCGATCCGCTGAAGGTCGTCGCCAACATTTCGGAGCAGTATTTCCGCAACGTGAAGGTCGGCATGCCCGTCGATCTGAAGGTCGATATCTTCCCCGGCGAGACCTTCCCCGGCACCGTGTCGCTGATCTATCCGGCGCTCGATCCCGCGACCCGCACGTTCAAGGTCGAGGTGAAGGTGCCCAACGCCAAGCGTACGCTGCGTCCGGGCATGTTCGCCCGCACGGGATTCAACATGGGCGAGAAAGAGGGTGTCATGGTGCCCGACGTGGCGGTCCAGAAACAGGTGGGCACCGCCGAGCGGTTCCTCTATGTCATCAAGGGTGACAGCGTCGCCGAACGCCGCCGGGTCGAGGTGGGCCGTCAGGTCGGCGACCGCGTGGACATCCTTTCGGGCGTCGCTCCGGGCGAGCGGGTTGCCGTGACGGCTTTGTCGAAGCTTTTCGACGGCGCCAAGGTCGAAGTCAAACAGAATTAAACGCCCCGACGCATATGAAAATTTACGAAAGTGCGGTCCGCAAACCGGTCTCCACGGTGCTGCTGTTCGTCGGCGTGATGGTCTTCGGACTCTTCTCGCTGATGAATCTGGCCGTGGACCAGTATCCTGAGATCGAGATTCCGCAGATTTCGGTCATCACGATGTACCCCGGCGCCAACGCCGCGGAGATCGAGACCAACATCACCCGCGTGCTGGAGGACAACCTCAATACGGTGAGCAACCTCAAGAAACTGACCTCCAAATCGCAGGACAACGTGTCGATGATTACCGTCGAGTTCGAGTACGGCTCCGACCTCAATGAGGGTGCCAACGAGATCCGCGACGTGGTGAGCCGCGTGCAGTCCATGCTGCCCGACGACATCGACTATCCGACGATCTTCAAGTTCTCGACCTCGATGATCCCCGTGATGATGATCGCCGTCACGGCCGAGGAGAGCTATCCGGCCCTTAGCAAACTGCTCGACGACAAGCTGGTCAACGTGCTGAACCGCGTGGACGGCGTGGGTGCCGTCTCCGTTATCGGTGCGCCCGAACGCGAGGTGCAGGTCAATGTCGATCCCGCCAAGCTCGACGCCTACAACCTGACGGTCGAGCAGCTGGGCCAGATCATCGCCGCCGAGAACGTCAATATTCCGAGCGGCACGATCGACATCGGCAACAACACCTTCAACATCAAGGCCGACGGCGAGTTCAAACTCAGCGACGAGCTGCGCAAGGTCGTGGTGTCGAACGCCGGGGGCCGCACGGTGATGCTCTCCGACGTGGCCGAAATCCGCGACACGCTCGAAAAATTCACCATGGACGAACGTGTGAACGGCCAGCGCGGCGTGCGCGTGATGTTCCAGAAACAGTCGGGCGCCAATACCGTGAATATCGTCCACGAAATCCAGAAGCGTCTGCCCGAAATCCAGAAGACGCTGCCCAAGGACGTGAAGATGGAGCTGATTTTCGAAGGCTCGCAGGAGATCACCGACGCCATCGGGTCGCTCTCGGAGACCATCATGTACGCCTTTATCTTCGTGGTGCTGGTGGTGATGATCTTCCTCGGACGCTGGCGGGCGACGCTTATCATCTGCATGACGATCCCCGTCTCGCTGATCTGCTCGTTCATCTACCTCTTCGCCACGGGATCGACGCTGAACATCATTTCGCTCTCGTCGCTCTCGATCGCCATCGGTATGGTCGTCGATGACGCCATCGTGGTGCTGGAGAACATTACGACCCATATCGAGCGGGGATCGAGTCCCAAGGAGGCCGCCATCTACGCCACCAACGAGGTGTGGCTGTCGGTCATCGCCACCACGCTGGTGGTCGTCGCCGTGTTCCTGCCGCTGACGATGGTGCCGGGCATGGCCGGTATCCTCTTCCGCGAGCTGGGCTGGATCGTGACGATCGTGGTCTGCGTCTCGACGACGGCGGCCATCTCGCTCACGCCGATGATGTCGGCCTACCTCCTCAAACTCGACGGAGGCGTACACGACTACAAAGGCGTCGGCATCGTCTACAAGCCGATCGACCGTGCGCTCGAATGGCTCGACGACATCTACGCCCGTTCATTGAACTGGGTGGTCCGCCACCGCCGCATCACGATCTTCTCGATGATGGGCCTTTTCGTCGTTTCGCTGGGACTGATCACCCGCGTGCCGACCGAGTTCTTCCCGCCTTCGGACAACAGCCGTATCTCGGCGATGGTCGAGCTGGAGCAGAATATCGGCGTGGAGTATACGGCGCGCATCGCCCGGCAGATCGACAGCATCATCTATGCGAAATATCCTGAGATCGTGCTGGTGTCGGCTTCGGCCGGAGCCAACTCTTCGGACAACGCCTTCGCCGCGATGCAGACCACCGGCTCGCATATCATCAACTACAACATGCGTCTGACGGATGTCGAGGGGCGCGAGCGTTCGATCTACGTCGTTTCCGACCTGCTGCGCGAAGACCTCGACCGGATTCCCGAAGTGCGTCAGTACACGGTGACGCCGGGCGGCATGTCGGGCAGCATGAGCGGCTCGGCGACGGTCAATGTCAAGGTTTTCGGCTATGATATGGACGTCACGAACGCCATCGCCAACGACCTGAAGGAGAAGATGCGCGGGATGAAGGGCGTGCGCGACGTGAAACTTTCGCGCGACGACCTGCGCCCCGAATACAACGTGGTCTTCGACCGCGACCGCCTGTCGTATTACGGGATGAACAGCGCCACTGCGTCGCAGGCAGTGAAAAACCGGATCGACGGTCTCGTGGCGTCGAAATACCGCGAGGACGGCGACGAATACGACATCGTCGTACGCTACGGCGAGCCGTTCCGCACCTCGGTCGATGACGTGGAGAACATCACGCTTTACAACGCGCAGGGCCGCCCCGTGAAACTCAAGGAGGTCGGCCGGGTGCAGGAGGAGTATGCCGCTCCGATGATCGAGCGCGAGAACCGCCAGCGCGTGATCTCGGTGCAATCGACGCTGGGCGCCGGCGTCGCGCTGGGCGACGTGGTGGCCGAGGTCGAAAAGCTGATCTCCGAATACCACACTCCCGACGGCGTGGACCTCGAAGTGGGCGGCACGGTCGAGGATCAGGGCGACGCCTTCGGCGATTTGGGCGTGCTGTTCATCCTGATCGTCATTCTGGTCTATATCGTGATGGCCACGCAGTTCGAGTCGCTGCTGTTCCCGTTCATCATCATGTTCACCATTCCGTTCGCCTTCACGGGCGTGTTCCTCGCGCTGTGGATGACCTCCACGCCGCTGTCGCTCATCGCCCTGATCGGCGCCATCATGCTGGTGGGTATCGTGACCAAGAACGGTATCGTGATGGTGGACTACATGAACCTGCTGGTCGAGCGCGGTTCGGGCGTCTTCGACGCCGTGATCGCCGGCGGCAAGAGCCGTCTGCGTCCCGTGCTGATGACCTCGTTCACGACCATTCTGGGTATGCTGCCGCTGGCGATCGGTACGGGCGCAGGCTCGGAGACGTGGCAGCCGATGGGTATCGCCGTGATCGGCGGTCTGACCTGTTCGACCCTGCTGACGCTGTTTATCATTCCTGCGCTCTATTCGGTATTCGTGAACCGTTCCCAGCGCAAGGAGAAGGAGAAACTGGCCCGTCTGTCGGCCGAACATCAGGCGAGTGTGCATTAAAAAAACTAAAACGATTATGAAAGCAGTATTCTTATCCTATAATCAGGCGCTTACCGACCGTGTGAACGCCATCCTCGACGAGCAGGGCATCCGCGGCTTCACCCGCTGGGCGCTGACCGAGGGCCGCGGCTCCGTCGACGGCGAACCGCATTACGGCACGCATGCGTGGCCGTCGATGAATGCTTCGATCATGGCGATCGTCGACGACGAAAAGGTCGCGCCGCTGATGGCGGCCTTCCGTGAAATGGACGCCGCCACCAAACTGCAGGGCTCGCGGGCCTTCGTCTGGAATATCGAGCAGACCTACTGATCGCCGGGCGTTCCGCCCGCTGTCCGGAAATGCTGAAAAGCCGCAGGAAACATCCTGCGGCTTTTTTCGCTTTCGCCGCCTGTTCCCGCCGAGGGGTGTTTGGTTTTATGCTCCGCCTTTTCTCCGGCTGATGCTCCGCCCGCTTTTCTCCTGCCGACGTTCCGCCCGCTTTTCCCTGCTGACGATTTGTCCGCTTTCTCCGGCTGACGGTTCCTCGTTTCTTCTCGGCTGACGATTTGTCCGCTTTTCTTCGGCCGGCGCTCCGCCCGCTTCCCATGCACCGCCCCTCCTTGACGCTCCGTTCTTTCATATCCGGTTTTGCGCCTTATCCGAAAATCCGTGCGGAGAATCTTTCCGGCGCGGGTGCGCAGTCGCCATATTTTTACTATTTTTGTCTGCATGAAACTTACCTTTCTGGGAACGGGCACCTCGCAGGGTGTCCCTGTCATCGGATGCCGCTGCCGGGTCTGCACTTCGTCCGACCGGCGCGACGACCGTCTGCGCACCTCGGCCATGGTCGAGGCGGGGGACGTGCGCATCGTCATCGACGCCGGACCCGATTTCCGCTGTCAGATGCTGCGCACCGGCGTCCGCCGTATCGACGCCATTCTGCTGACGCACGAACATAAGGACCATATCGGCGGGCTGGACGACGTGCGGGCCTTCAATTTCGTCGATTACCCGCCGACGATCCACCGCATCGACCTCTATGCGGCTCCCCGCACCCTCGATGTCGTGCGCAAGGATTTCGACTACGCCTTCGCGCAGGACAAGTACCGGGGCGTTCCGGAAATCGAACTGCACGAGATCGACGTTACGCGGCCTTTCAGCGTCAAAGGTGTCGAAATCCTCCCCGTTTCGGGACACCATTCGGAACGCTTTGCAGTGACGGGATTCCGCATCGGCAGGCTGGCCTACCTGACCGACTTCAAGACCATTGCGGACGCCGAAGTCGAAAAACTGACCGGTCTCGACGTGTTGGTGGTCAATGCGCTCCGTTTTGCCGAGCATTATTCGCACTTCAATGTGGCCGAGGCGCTGGAGCTGATCGCCCGTGTCTCGCCGCGCGAAGCCTACCTGACCCATATGTCCCACGACATCGGCCTGCACGCCGAGACGGAGCCGACGCTTCCGCCCCATGTGCATATGGCCTACGATACTTTGGAAATTGAAATAAACGATTGATATGAAAAACTTTAAGGATAAAGTCGTCATCGTGACGGGCGCTTCGTCGGGCATCGGCGAGGCGATGGCACGCGAATTCGCCGCGCAGGGCGCGCGGGTAGTGCTGGGTGCGCGCAGCGTGCAGAAACTGCAGCTCATCGCGGGCGAAATCCGCTCACAGGGCGGGCAGGCCGCCTACTGCGGCGTCGATGTGACGAACGTCGACGAGTGCCGCCGGTTGATCGAGACCGCCGTGAACGAGTTCGGCGGAATCGACGTGCTGGTCTGCAATGCCGGGCTTTCGATGCGTGCGATCTTCGACGATGTGGACCTCGGCGTGCTTCACCGCCTGATGGACGTCAACTTCTGGGGAACGGTCAACTGCTGCAAATTCGCACTTCCGTATCTCCAGCGGTCACGCGGCTCCATCGTCGGCATCTCGTCCGTCGCGGGCCTGCACGGCCTTCCGGGGCGGACGGGCTATTCGGCGTCGAAATACGCCATGACGGGTTTTCTCGAAACCCTGCGCATCGAGAATCTCAAAAAGGGCCTGCACGTCATGATCGCCTGCCCCGGCTTCACGGCTTCGAACGTCCGCTTCTCGGCCCTCACGGCCGACGGGTCGGCGCAGGGCGAAACCCCGCGCAACGAGGCCAAGATGATGACTTCCGCCGAGGTCGCCCGGATCGTCGCCCGCGGCGTCCTGAAGCGCAAGCGTCTCTGCCTGATGGAGAGCGAGGGGCGCGCCACCCATTTCGTCAAGAAATTCGCGCCGGGTTTCCTCGACAGAATGTTCTATCTGGTGATGTCCAAAGAACCCGATTCGCCCTTGAAATAGCTCCGGACTCCGGCGAAAAATGGAGCGGAAATGGACCGGGCGGTTGCATGTCCGGCACGGCTGAAAGAAAAGGCGTCCTGTTTTCAGGACGCCTCTTTTGTTCGTTCGGAGTCTATTTCCCCTCCGTTGTTGTTCCCTCCGTCCCGGAGCTTCTCCGCAGCGTCCGTTCCGAAATCCGGATGCTGTATTCGTACAATCCGAACAACGGCAGCAGGACCAGAATCATGCTGAATACGTCGGGCGGGGTGATGACCGCCGAGAGAATCGCCAGCGCGACGAGGGCGTGGCGGCGGTAGCGGCGCAGGAAATCGGGGCTTACGAGGCCCATGCGGGTCAGGAAATAGACCAGCAGCGGCAGCTGGAACACCACGGCGCAGGCGATCGAGACGTTGAGCACGGTCGAGAGGTAGGAGCCGACGTCGATCATGTTGGTCACCTGCTCGCTGACGCTGTACTGAGACAGGAATCCGATCGTCAGCGGCGCGATTACGAAATAGCCGAACAGCAGTCCCGCGAAAAATCCCGCCGAGACATAGAACACGAATCTCCGGCATCCGCGCAGTTCGCGCTCGGTAAGCGCCGGGCGCGCGAAGCGCCACAACTCCCACAGCAGGTAGGGAAATCCGATGCAGAAGGCCGCGACCATCGAGATTTTGAGGTGCAGGTTGAACTGTCCGGCCATCGCCGTATTGATGAGCTGCATGTGCTCGATCCCCGGCACGAATTCGATCCCTGCCAGTCCGGCCATCCATACCAGCAGCCGGTTGGTCGGAAATCCGGCCGACATAGGGCCGAACAGCACTCCGTCGATCAGCAGCCCTTTGCAGAGGAATGCGGCCACGGCCAGCGCCAGTATCGCCAGCACACCGCGCACCAAATGGGGCCGGAGCGCGTCGATGTGCTCGGCAAAGGTCATTTCGTCCGTGTCGCTGCGTTTTTGGCCGGACATGCGGGCTTATTTCTTTTCTTCGGGGGTTTCTTTCCGGGATTCTTGCGGCGCGGCCGGCTCTTTCCCGTTCTTCTCGTCGTTTGCCGCGGGATTTTCCATGGCGTCCTTGAACTCCCTGACGCCGCGGCCCATGCCGCGCATCAGTTCGGGTATTTTCTTGCCGCCGAAGAAGATGACGACGATCAGCAGGATGACCAGTATTTCCGTCAGGCCGATTTTGCCCAGAAACAGCGGGTGAATGAACATCATTGTTTTATCGGTTTTCGTTCGTTGCGGGGCGGAGTCTCCGCCTCAGCGCAAATGTAATAAGAATTTCCGAAACCTCCCTCTTCCGGTTGAAAAAAGCGGAACGCATTTGTGATGCGTCCCGCCCTGTACGGTTTGCGAAATGCGTTCCGGCTCCGAAACGCATTTACGCTGAATCTTCTCTTTGGAGTTGCCGGCCGAATCTCCGCTACAATGCACCCGCCCGAACCGGTTCGCCCTCCGGGGTATTCCTATTTGAAGAATATCGACGAAATTTCCTTGTAGTTGTGTACGCGCTCGATCACGTCGGCGAACATGTCGGCGATGGTCAGCACCGTGAATTTGTGCAGGTCCTTGTCGGGGTTGAGCGGAATGGTGTCCGTCACGATCACCTCCTCCAGCGCGCTGTCGTTGATGCGCTCGTAAGCCGGGCCCGAAAGCACGGGGTGGGTGATGGCGGCGCGGACACTCTTCGCCCCGCGCGACATGAGCATGTCGGCGGCCATGCAGATCGTGCCTGCCGTGTCGATCATGTCGTCCACGATCAGGATGTTGCGGCCTTCGACCTCGCCGATGGCGGTCATTTTGCCCACGACGTTGGCCTTGGCGCGCTCCTTGTGCGAAATGATGATCGGGGTGCCGAGCAGCTTGGCGTAGGTGTTGGCGCGTTTGGCGCCGCCCATGTCGGGAGCGGCGATCGAGAGGTCCTCGATTTTCAGGCTTTTGATATAGGGAATGAAGATGCCGCTGGCATAGAGCGCATCGACCGGAACGTCGAAGAATCCCTGAATCTGGTCGGCGTGAAGGTCCATCGTCATCACGCGGTCCACGCCTGCGGCCATCAGCAGGTTGGCTACCAGTTTGGCGCCGATCGGCACGCGGGGACGGTCCTTGCGGTCCTGCCGCGCCCACCCGAAGTAGGGGATCACGGCCACGACCTTGTAGGCCGAGGCGCGGCGTGCGGCGTCGATCATCATCAACAGCTCCATCAGGTTGTCCGAGGGCGGGAACGTGGACTGGATGATGAATACCGTGCAGCCGCGGATCGACTCGTTGTAGCAGGGCTGGAATTCACCGTCGCTGAAGCGCAGGACTTCCGATTGTCCGAGTGTCGTACCGAAACTTGCCGCGATTTTCTCGGCCAGATATTCCGAGCCGCGACCTGAGAAAATTTTGATTTTGTGGATAGCCATAGAAGATGGATTTTTGATGGTGCAAATATAGGACAACGCGGCGAAAAAACGTTCCCTCCGGACGACCTTTTTTCAACAATCGGTTAAACATTCAGGCATTCGCCGATAAAACCGAGTATCTCCTCGCGTCCCGTGCCGTGCTGGCTCGACGAGACGAACATCCGGGGCAGCTCCTCCCACTGCTCCGCGAGCGCCGCCCGGTAGCGTTCGACGCTCTTTTCGCGCTGCGTTTTCGAGAGTTTGTCGGCCTTGGTGAATATCACGGCGAACGGAATGCCGTTCATGCCGAGCATTTCGATGAACTGCAGGTCGATCTTCTGGGGTTCGAGCCGGATGTCCGCCAATACGAACAGGAAGTGCATCTTCTCGCACTTGAGCACATAGTCGGTGATGATTTTGGAGAACTCGCTGCGTTTGGTTTTCGACGTGCGGGCGTATCCGTAGCCGGGCAGATCCACCAGATACCATGCGTTGTCGATCAGGAAGTGGTTGATGAGCCGTGTCTTGCCTGGCGTTCCCGATACTTTGGCCAGCCCCTGCCGTCCGGTGAGCATGTTGATGAGCGACGACTTGCCGACGTTGCTGCGCCCGATGAAGGCGATGTCTTTCAGCGCGTCTTTGGGCACCTGCGAAATACGCTCGGAACTGCACTTGAATTCGGCTTTGTTGATCTGCATGTTGTCGGAGTTTGCGGCAAAGACAGTGCGGGCCGGGCGCCGGGCCGCTGTCTGTCTGAGCGGATGTCTGCTGCAAAGATAGCATTTTAGCATCTATATACAAATTATACCGCATGGGAAAACCGCCGGTCGTTTTCGCCGCCTTCGGCGTCGTTTGCAATTCTGACCCACCCCCAAACCCCCGCCTCAGGCAGGGGCTTAGTGCCGCGAAGCGGCAAAATAGGTGCTGACGAACGGTCGTGTAAAATGGTATATGGGGGCCCTGCTCCGGAGTCTACCAGACGAGCGACACCCACAGCGGGCAGTGGTCCGAAGCGACGGTGGTGTAATCCACCGTGCGTTCGGCGATTTTCGCCGACTGCGGCAGGCCGCGGCCCAGTATGTAGTCGATGCGTATCGAAGGACGGTCCGAGGGGAACGTAAGCTGCGCGGTGTCCGACAGCGGCCTGAATTCGCCGCCCAGCCCGCCGATTACCTTCCCGGCGTCGTCCATGTTGAAGTCGCCCGCCAGCAGCACGGGTTTGCGGCAGGTGTCGGTGGCTTGACGGATGATCGGCAGCGATGCGCGCTGGTCTTCGGGCGTGAGCGATAGGTGCGTGACGCAGACCACATAGCCGGGAAATTCCGCCATCAGCAGCACGCGCGCCTCTTCGCGCCCCGGAAGCGGGATGCGGCGCACCGAGAGCGGCTCGGCGCGCGACAGCAGCCCGATGCCGTAACCTCCGCCGTCGTAATCAATCGCGCGGCAGAAACGGGCGTGCATGCCCGTCATCCGGCCCAGCTCTTCGGGGATGAAGCGGCCGTTCATGCGTCCCGTCACGCTGTCCACCTCCTGCAGGGCCACCACGTCGGGCACGACCCGGCCGATGACCTCGGCGATGCGGCCGAGGTCCTGTACGTCGTCCGCTCCGCGGCCGTTTCGGATGTTGTAACTCATGAATTTCACGGCCGTGGTCTGCGTCGTGCAGGCCGCCGGCATCAGGGCGCAGAACAGAACTGCCAGTGCGACGGAAAAATATTGCTTCATGACTTTTCGGGATTTTCCGCAAAGGTAATACAACCTCCCCTGAATGCCAAATAATCCGGACCGCCGTTGCGTCCGGCGTTCCTGTCTTCCGTTCCTGTCTTCCGTTCCTGTCTTCCGTTCCTGTCTTCCGTTCCTATCCGGCATTCCCGTCCGCCGTTGTGTTCGCCGTTGCGTCCGGCGTTCCCGTCCCATGCGACCGCGCGGTGTGGGCTCCGGCGGCGATGGTAAATGCAGACTAAAAACCGGATATTCAGATTTTTCGGACTTTTTCCGTTGTTATTCCCGGTAATTTTTCGTACCTTTTAGCATCCGATTTGCATCTTGCATCGGAGTAAATACATCTATGCTTATGAAAACACAATTTCTGACCGTGTTCGGCGCCGCTGCGCTGGCCGTTTTTCCCGCAGAGCCGGAAGCCTGCACGCGCGCCGTCTATCTCGGTCCCGACGGCATGACTGTCACGGGACGCACCATGGACTGGCGCGAAGACCCTCTGACCAACCTCTATATTTTCCCGCGCGGCACCGCCCGCCGCGGAGCCAATACGGACGACACCGTCTTCTGGACCTCGAAATACGGCTCCCTTTCGGCCGCGGGCTACGACATCGGCATCACCGACGGCATGAACGAGGCCGGGCTGGTCGCCAACCTGCTCTTCCTGCCCGAATCGGTCTACGAGCGGCCGGGCGACACGCGGCCCGTCATGGGACTGAGCATCTGGACGCAGTACGTACTCGACAATTTCGCCACGGTGGACGAGGCGGTCGCCGAACTCTCGAAGGAGAAATTCCGCATCGACGCGCCCGACCTTCCGAACGGTGTGCAGTCGCGCCTGCATCTGGCCGTCTCCGACCCTTCGGGCGACAGCGCCATCTTCGAATACATCGACGGCCGGCTGGTGATTCACCACGGCCGCCAGTATCAGGTGATGACCAATTCGCCCTTCTACGACCAGCAGCTGGCGATCCTCGACTACTGGCAGCAGATCGGCGGTCTGACGATGCTTCCCGGCACCAACCGCGCTCCGGACCGCTTCGTGCGCGCGTCGTTCTACATCAACGCCGTTGTGAAGAGTCCCGATCCGAAGATCGCCGTCCCGGCCGTGATGTCGGTCATGCGCAACGTCTCGGTGCCTTACGGCATCTCGACGCCCGACAAGCCCCACATCTCCTCGACGCGCTGGCGCACGGTCTGCGACCAGAAAAACCGGGTCTACTATTTCGAGCCGACGCTGGCCATGGAGACCTTCCGGGTCGATCTGGCGAAGATCGACTTCGGCAAGGGCACGCCCGAACGGGTGTTGAAGCTGGTCGGCGGCCGGACCTACACGGGCGACGCCACGGCCGAATTCCGCAGGAGCGACAAACCCTTCGTCTTCCTGTTCGGGGTCTGACGGGCCGGAATATCCGACCGATCCGCATGTGCCGTGCAGTTCCCTGTCCGGCGCATGCGGATTTTTCGTATATTTGTCCGCTCAATAAACACAATATGAAAAGTTTCGAACATTTAATCATCACGCGGTTCAATCTGAACCTCTATGCGCGGGACAAACACGACGCTCCGACGCGCACCGAACGGTGGCTCGAACATCGTTTCGAGATCTTCGAACGCTATTGCCTGCCTTCGGTGGCGGCGCAGACCAACCCGAATTTCAGGTGGCTCTGTCTTTTCGACGCGGCGACGCCCGCGGCTTACCGCCGCCGCATCGGCGGTTACCAGTCCGTCTGTCCGCAGTTCCGGTCCGTATTTTACAGCGCCGGGCAGGCCGGACGCCTGACCGAAAGTCTGCGCACTACGATTTCAGGCCTGCTGGCCGGGCGTGAAGAGCTGGCCACCCCCCCCCTCCGCAGCTGCTGATTACTACCAATCTCGATAACGACGACGCATTGGCCGCCGACGCCGTCGAACTGCTTCAGCGCGAAATCCGCTTCTCCTCCGGCAAACGCATCTACAGCCTTCTTTACGGTTACCAGTATTTCACCGACCGGCGCTTCGCGCTCAAAATGCGCTACACGAACAATCACTTCCTGACGCTCGTCGAGCCGTTCGATGCGCACTCCGAAACCATCGTTTCCTACCGTCATACCAAAGCCATCCGCCAGCAGCCCACGGTCTACCTCGCCACCGATAAGGGCAAGTGGCTCGAAATCGTGCACGAGGACAACGTCAGCAACGATTTTCGAATCAATATCAAAGTTGTGGTATATTCCCCTGCTCTGGGGCCGCCGGTTCGCCGATTTCGGCCTGCCTGACCTCCATGTTCCGGGACTGCGGCAGTGGTTCTGCACGCTGTGCGTCGTTCCCGCGCGGTTTCTGGTCACGGCGGTCCTGCGCCTGCGCCGCAAGTGGGCGCTGCGGCGGGCTGCGTTACCTTAGTACCGGGTATTTGTTGTTGAAGCGGAATCCCACGCCCAGCATCAGGTAGTTCGGGGTCTGGAAATCCTTGAGACAGTAGCCTATGTGGACGAACGTGCGCCGTGTGGCGGCGATCTTGAGCGTCAGCATCTGATAGAACGACTTGAGGTCGCCGCCCTTGTGCAGGACGTTGACTCCCAGTCCGATGCCGACCGTGAAGTAGGGCATGACGAATTCGGCGCGTCCCGATATTCCCAGTGCGATCTGCCGGTCGATCGACGGGGTGTAGAACGTGTAGCCGGGATCGCGGCCTCCGACCTCGACGATATAATCTTCGGTGTAGACGTTGGCGCTGCCGTCGTAGACGCCGTCCAGCGAGAGACCCGCGCGGAATTTATAACCGAAGTTGTACATCGTCGCGAAGTTGAAGCCCGCCACGCCGTAGGCGTTGGGCGAAGCGTACTGCTTGTCGCCGACCTCCACGCCCTTGCGGCGCCACGATCCGAACAGCACCAGATCGTAGCTGAAATGGCGGGGGAAATCGGGCGCGAGAAGCGGCCTGCGCGGTTTTACGAGCGGATCGTCGGCCCGGCCGAAACAGTAGAGCAGGCCGAACTTCATGCCGATCGAGTTGAGTCCCGCATTGGGAAATTTGGTGTTGCCGTTCGAAAAGTGGGTCATCGAGAGTCCCGCCGAGAAATCCAGCTCGCGCGTGAGCGTCACGTTGAGGTAGAAATCGGCGTTGATGTAGGCGTTTATCTTCGACCCCATCATTATGTTGGCCGGGTTCATCTGCGCGTCGTAGGGTTTCCAGCCGAACGACAGTCCGAAATTCCACTCGTAGTTGAACGACAGCCGCCGGCTTATCCGCGCGATGCGCGCCCCTTGGAAAATATAGAACGCCACGGGCGTGCCCAGCTCCTCCCGGTTTTCGAAACTGTAGTAGGAGAACCCGATTCCCTGATAGGCGCCTCCGTATATCCGGTCGGGACGCGATCCGGGCTGGAAGCGGAACGAGTAGCGCAGGTGGGCGGCCAGCGACAGGTCGATCGGCTGCCGGGCCAGATTGTCGCCCGCGAGGAACGGATTGGTCGGACACACGTATTCCGGACGGAGTTCCAGCCCGATACCGTGGACGAAGCGACGGCGGGGGAATGCTGCCGTACTGTCCGTACGGGTGTTGGCGCCCGTCGCGGAGGCTATGCGGGTGCCCGCGTTTGGCACGAAACCGGTGCTGGAACCGTTGTTGCCGTCGCCCGTCGCGGAACTTCTGTCGGAGTTACCGCTGTTTGGCGCGGATCCGCCCCAGTTGCCGGCGCCCCCGCTCTCTGCCGTGCCGGACCCGGATCCCGGACCCGTTCCGGATGCGCCGTCCGGATGTTTTCCCACTGCCCCCGATCCGGCACTGAACCCAGCCTGAAATCCGGTTTCGTATCCGGTGCGGTAACCCCTTTTATGTCCGTCTCTGTATCCTGCGTCGTACCCTGCGGCATATTCGGCCGAACGCGCCGCGCTCTGCGCCGACGGCTTTGCCGGCCGGGGCGTCGTCGTTTCGGGCGAACCGTTCGCTGTGCCGGGAGCGGATTCGACTGTCGGTTTGGCGTCGGATTTTGCGGTTTCGGGGGATTGCGGAGCGTCCGTTTCACAGGCGCCGGGACCGCTTGCGCCGGTCGGACTGCCGACTGGTTCATTAATCGTACTGTTGACCTGATAGAGATCTGCTGTCGGGGATTCCGTTGTTGTCGGATCGCCGCCGCGGTTTGCGTTCGCCGGGGCAGACGGAGTTTCCGAAACACCTGCCGTCGTCAGATCCTTACGGCTCTCGTCCGCCGCTTCTCCGGCTGTGGCGAAGCCGGACAGAAAGAGCATGCTTCCCGCAAGAAGCCCCGTCAATCCTTTCCGTATTTTACATTCCATAATGGCCTATCCCCGTTTTGATCGCACAAGATACGAATTTTTGCCGGAGCGCAAAGCGACAATTCGAAAAAATCCCGCCTGCAATGCGATTTTCAGCGGCTTCCGATAGCATTTCCGGGGCGTAATCGCCGGCAATACGGACTGTTATTTGGTTTCTTCGATTATTGTCTCTATCTTTGTACCCGAACCAATATCCGCTCCGATGAGAATAAACGATTAGTAGGTCGGTTTCATTAAACCGACGCCGTGCCGTAAAGCAACCCGGTCTGAGGTTTAACAGGTCCCCATTCTGCGGGACCGCTATTAATCGTTTTCATATGAGTATTATCCTTAGCGGTGTTTCGTACCGCTACCGCAATCAGCAATTTCTGTTCGAAGGAATAGACCTGTCCGTCGCCGCGGGCGCCAAAGCCGCCGTCGTGGGCGACAACGGCGCCGGCAAATCGACGCTCCTTAAACTTGTCGCGGGCGAATTCGCTCCCGCCGCGGGAAGCATCGCCTGCTCCTCGCGTCCCTACTATGTGCCTCAGCACCTCTCCGCCGCCGGCATCTCCGCCGCCTGCGTTTTGGACGTCGCGGACAAGCTCGATGCGCTCCGCGCCATCTGCGGCGGCAGCGCCGATCCCCGCTGTTACGACATTCTGGCCGACGACTGGGACGTCGAAGCCCGCTGCCGCGCCGCCCTCGACCATTGGGGACTGCCGCATGTCGGCCTGACCGACCCGGTCGATGCGCTGAGCGGCGGCGAGCGGACGAAACTCTGTCTGGCGGGGATTTCGGTCCATAACCCCTCCGTCATTCTGCTCGACGAACCGACCAATCACCTCGACACGTCGGGCCGCCGCAGGCTCTATGACCTGATCCGTGCCAGCCGCGCGACGATCGTCGTTGTGAGCCACGACGTCGCGCTGCTCAACCTGCTCGGCACGACCTGCGAACTCTCTGCGAAAGGACTGAAAGTCTACGGCGGCAACTATGATTTTTACCGCGAACGCAAACGGATCGAGGAGGAGGCGCTGGCCCAGCAGGTCGATTCCGAACAGATGGCCCTGCGGCTGGCCCGCAAAAAGGCGCAGGAGGTCCGCGAGCGACAGGAGCGGCGGATGCGTCAGGGCGAGCGGCACAAGGACCAGCTTCCGCGCATCCTGCGCCGGACGATGAAGGACAGCGGCGAACGGACCAAGGCGCAGCTCGTCGGCAAACATGCGGAGCTGATCGACGGCAGCCGGGAGCGGCTGGACGAACTGCGCCGCCGGCAGCGGACGCAGTGCGAGCTGAAAATAGATTTCGACGACGCGCAGCTTCACGACGGCAAACTGCTGGTCCAGGCCGACGGCCTGAATTTCGAATATGCGCCCGGCCGCCCGTTGTGGCGCGAACCGCTTTCGCTGGAGATCCGCAGCGGCGAACGTATCCGCCTGACCGGCGACAACGGTACGGGCAAAACGACCCTTGTCCGGCTGCTGACCGGCGAACTGGAACCCACCGTCGGACGCATCGGCAGGGCTGACTTCTCGTATGTCTGTCTCGATCAGCAATACAGCCGTGTGAACACCCCGCAGAGCGTGCTGGAACTGGCGCAGAGCTGCAATCACGGCAATCTGCAGGACCACGAACTGAAACTGCGGCTTCACCGTGCGCTGTTTGGGCAGCAGATGTGGGACAAGCGGTGCGATACGCTGAGCGGCGGCGAACGGATGCGGCTCTGTCTCTGCAGCCTGATGATCGCCAACCACGTTCCCGATCTCTTTGTCCTCGACGAGCCGACCAACAACCTCGACCTTTCGAGCCTTGCGATCCTGACCCGCACGGTCCGCAATTATCGCGGCACTCTGCTGGTCGTCTCCCACGACGACAATTTCACCCGTGAAATCGGAATTACCCGGACGGTCGGACTGGAATCGCCGCCGGCCGAATAAAAAGCGGAACCCCGGATCGGAAGAACGGGACTCAGACGGAAATAATAAATCCGGCCCCGTTGGGAAGGGCCGGATTCATTGTCAACGGGGCCGGGCATTATTTGTTTGGTGCCGCGTCTCGCGTGCGGATTAATATCCGAGTATTCTCAGCATCGAGCGGTAGGACTGCTCCTTGGCGAACAGGCGCGTGTAATACTCGTTGTCGCTCTTGTCGCGGTCGATGATGATGTGCTTGGGCGCGGGAATCAGACAGTGCTGGATGCCGCCGAAGCCGCCCAGCGACTCCTGATAGGCTCCCGTGTGGAAAAATCCGATGTACTGCGTGTTGCCCGGTTCGAGCTTGGGCAGGAAGATGGCGTTGGTGTGCGACTCGGCGTTGTAGAAATCCTCGCTGTCGCAGGTCAGTCCTCCGAGCAGCACGCGCTGGTACTCCTTGTCCCAGTTGTTCACCGCCAGCATGATGTAACGCTGGTTGATGCCCCATGTGTCGGGCAGGGTAGTGATGAACGACGAGTCGATCATGTACCAGTTCTCGCGGTCGTTCTGCTGCTTCTGGTTGACGATCGAATAGAGCGATGCGCCGCTTTCGCCCACCGTGAAGGAGCCGAACTCGGTGAAGATGTTGGGCTCTTCGGTGTCGTTGCGTTGGCAGATGTTCTTGATCTGGGCGATGATCTCTTCGGTCAGGTACTCGTAGTCGTACTCGAAGTTGAGCGAGTTCTTGATCGGGAATCCGCCGCCGATGTTGAGGCTGTCCAATTCGGGGCAGATGGCCTTCAGCTCGCAGTAGACGTTGATGCACTTCGACAACTCGTTCCAGTAGTAGGCCGTGTCCTTGATGCCGGTATTGATGAAGAAGTGCAGCATCTTGAGCTGGAACTTCTTGCTGTTCTTGAGTTTGGCCTTGTAGAAGTCGATGATGTCGTTGTAGCGGATGCCCAGACGCGAGGTATAGAACTCGAACTTGGGTTCCTCCTCGCAGGCGATGCGGATGCCGACCTTGCATTTCTTGGTGAACGAATCCTCGAACAGCTCCAGCTCCTCCTTGTTGTCGAGCACAGGAATGGTGTTCACGAAGCCGTCGTTGACCAGCTGGGCGATGTTCTCCACATACTGCGGCCGCTTGAAACCGTTGCAGATGATGTAGCGGTCCTTGTCGATGATTCCGCTGTCGTAGAGCGCGTTGATGATATGAATGTCGTATGCCGACGACGTTTCGAGATGAATGTCGTTCTTCATTGCCTCCTCCAGCACGAATGAGAAGTGGCTCGACTTGGTGCAGTAACAATAGTTGTACGAGCCCTTGTAGTCCACCTTGGCCATCGCCACGTTGAACATACGCTTGGCCCGGTTGATCTGCTGCGAGATCTTCGGCAGGTAGGTTATCTTGAGCGGCGTGCCGTACTGTTTTATCAACTCCATGAGCGGAATGTCGTGGAAATTCAGCTCGTTGTCTTCGACCGAGAACTCATCCTGCGGGAAGTCGAACGTCTGTTCGATGAGGTCGATGTACTTGTCCTTCATGGCTCGTTTGTCGTGGTTTTTACAATCCGTCCCGTCTACATCCGAAATTTTCGGGCAATGTAGCTCGCCCGGATTTTCCGAAAAAACGGGATGCAAAGTAGGCGAATATTTTTCGTATAACCAACACTTTGCCGGATTATTTTGAAAAACTCCCCCGAATTTTGGTTTTTTCTTCGAAAAAAGGTACTTTTGGTGCAAATTTCAAGCAAGATTTCAATCGTGTTGATTCGCACCATATCGCAATATCTTGAGTCGCACAAACGGCTCGTCGTTCCCCAGCTTGGGACGTTTATCGTCAAGGAGCCGGGCGTAAGCATCGTTTTCTCGGAACTTCTGAAGCGCGACGACGGGACGCTCCGCCGTCTGCTTATCGACGGGGGGCTGAGCGAACTGGAAGCGGCGGGGGAGATCGACCGCTTCGTCTTCGAGGTGCGCCACGCCGTGGAGCACGGCGCCGAATTCCGGCTCGACGGTTTCGGCGTGATGAGGCCCGGTCCCAACGGCACCATCGCCTTCGCTTTCGAATCCCGCCGTGCGGAGTCCGCATCCGGCGCATCCGGACTTCCCGGTGCGGCCGCGGCGTCCGACGGACAGCCGAAGCCCGCCCGCCGGCCCTACGACGAACCCCGCATTTCGACTTCGGCCAAGATGGCTCCCGATCCTTCGGTGCGCGGCCTGCGCTACGGCAAGCCGCCCAAAAACACCGACGCCTATACTTACGTGGACCGTCCTCCGCGCCGCCGCAAGGCGGACCGCTTCATCTGGATCGCCCTGATCGCCGCGGCCCTCGCCGTCGCGGCCATCGCGTTCGGCTATCTGCGCGAGGCGAAGGACCGGGAGACCGAGATGCAGTACCTCGAACAGCCTGCGGACACCCATACCGCGGCGTCCGGCGATGCGGCACAACCAGAACAACCCATTACGGAATAAATGACGGATATCACCACAGTCAAACAACGCTTCGGCATCATCGGCGCTTCGGAACTTCTGGACCGGGCGCTGGAGGTCGCCGTGCGCGTGGCTCCGACCGACCTGACGGTACTCGTCACGGGCGAAAGCGGCGTGGGCAAGGAGTTTTTCCCGCAGGTCATCCACGCTTACTCGGCCCGCAAACACAATAAATATATAGCCGTCAACTGCGCGGCCATTCCCGAAGGCACGATCGACTCGGAGCTTTTCGGCCACGAGAAAGGCTCCTTCACCGGAGCGCTCGAAGCCCGCAAGGGCTACTTCGAGGAGGCCGACGGGGGAACGATCTTCCTCGACGAGGTCGCCGAACTGCCGCATCCGACGCAGGCGCGCCTGCTGCGCGTGCTGCAGACGGGCGAATTCATCCGCGTCGGTTCGTCGAAGGTCCAGAAGACCGACGTCCGCGTCGTCGCGGCCACGAACATGAATTTGCAGCAGGCCATCGCTTCGGGCCGCTTCCGCGAGGATCTCTATTACCGCCTGAGCACGGTGCCGATCACCGTCCCGGCGCTGCGCGAGCGTCCGCAGGACATTCCGCTGCTGTTCCGCAAATTCGCCGCCGACGTGGCTGTGCAGTACCGCATGCCCGCCGTGACGCTCGATCCCGCGGCGCGCGAGATGCTGATGCATTATTACTGGCGGGGCAATATCCGCCAGCTGAAAAACGTTGCTGAACAGATATCGGCCATCGAGCAGACGCGTCTCATTACGCCCGACGTGCTGGCCAAATACCTGCCGCCGCAGGGCGGGGGCGCTCCCGTCATGATGGGCGGGGCGCCGGTCGACGATGCGATGTCCACCGAACGCGAACTGCTCTACAAGGTGCTTTTCGACATGCGCGCCGACATCAACGACCTGAAGCGGATGATGTCCGAGCTGCTGCACAACCCCTGTCAGGAGCCGGTCCGCGACGTCAAGGCGCTGCTGTCGACCACGGCGCAAAGCTCCGCGCCCGTCTATGCAGCAGGCTCGGTTCCGGTCTTCGCCGAGAGCGAGGAGGTGACCGACGAGCCGCCGCGCGAGATGACCAAGGCTGACATGCAGCGCGAGCAGATCATCCGCGCCCTGCGCCGCAACAACGGCCGCCGCCGCGAAGCCGCCGCCGAGCTGTTCATGTCCGAGCGCACGCTCTACCGCAAGATCAAGGAGCTGGGCATCGAAGAGAACTGACGGCTGACGGCCCTCCCCGGATCGTCCGGCGGAGTGCACTGAAAATAACCGGTTCCGAACCGGAGTAAAACGATAGAATTTCGGCATGAAGATAAAATTCGCAATCACGGCCCTTTGCGCCGCCCTGCTGACGGGCTGCGGCGTGGCCATCAAATATTCGCTTTCGGGTGCTTCGATTCCGCCCGACGCCAAGACCTTCAGCGTGGCCTATTTCCCCAACAACGCCACGATGGTCGCGCCGATCCTCAGTTCGACGCTCACCGACGCACTGGTTGACATGTTCACCCGCCGCACCCGCCTGATGCAGGTCGAGGAGGGCGGCGACTTCGCCTTCGAGGGCGAGATCACCAACTACATGTCGGCGACCTCGTCGGTTTCGACCGACGACTACGCGGTGCTCAACCGCCTTTCGATCACCGTCAAGGTGCGCTTCACGAATGCGCTCGACGAAAAAATGTCGTTCAACCGGACGTTCACGGCTTTCGAGGATTACGAATCCACGCGGCTGCTCTCCGAGGTCGAGGGCGAGCTGATCCCCCAGATCGTCGATAAACTGGTTACGGATATTTTTCAGGCTTCGGCCTCCAACTGGTAAAACCTGCGCGGCATGACGGATTTCAGACAATACCTCGCATCGCCCGCCACCGCGGAGCGCCCTTCCGCCGGGGAGCTGGACGCCCTCGCGGCGCGTTACGAATGGTTCGCTCCGGTCCGTATCGCACGGGAGAGCGTAACCGGGATATGCGATCCGCGGCTGGCCGTCACGGCCCCGTGGCGGGCGCAGAGTTCGCTGCTGCGCCGACCGATCGATGCGGAGGCCGTCCGGCGGCTTTCGTCGGACGACATCATCGACCGCTTTCTGCAGGAGGACGACCTGCGCATCGTCGCGGCCGACGGCGAACCGGAGGAGGAGGTCCGCACGGCCGCCGAGCTGGACGACGACGACGAGGTCGTGAGCGAAGAGCTGGCCGAAATCTATCTCGCGCAGGGGCTTTGTGACAAAGCAATAGCGATTTATCGCAAATTAAGTTTGCTAAATCCCGAAAAAAGTGTTTACTTTGCCGAGCTAATTGGCAAATTGGAAAACAATAATTAAAATTCAACGATATGTTATACACGATTTGCATTGCCCTGATACTCATCGCGAGCGTATTGATCATCCTTGCGGTATTGGTGCAGAACCCCAAGAGCGGCATGGCCGCCAACTTCGGCGCGTCGAACCAAGTGATGGGCGTGCGCGAGACTTCGGACTTTTTGGAGAAATTCACGTGGACGATGGCCATTGCTATCGTCGTGCTGAGTCTGGTCGCTACGCTGGCTATGGACAAAGGCCTTGTCGCCGAGAGCAACAGCGAGATTTCGAAGGACGTTAAGGCGCTTCAGGAGCGCGTTATCGAGTCGGAAACTCCCGCCACGATGCCGCAGGCCGAGATTCCCGCCGCCGAAGTTCCCGCCGAGCAGTCGGCCGAATAGGGGCTGGGTTTCAGCCGGACAGTGCCGGCCGCGAGGAACGGGGTCCCGGCCGATGCGGGTGCTGTCTGATATTTTACAAGCCGTGGATTTTCCACGGCTTTTCGTTTTTCCCGTATTCGGCCGTACGTCCTGCGCCGAAGTATTGTCGGGTGCAGGACAATCGCTCGAATCCAAAATCGGTTATTATGACAACGGAAAGTGGAATAAAGTATTTTGAAAACCGCGAGGAGTGGCGGAGATGGCTGACTGACAATTTCGATACGGCCCGTGAGATATGGTTCGTGTTTCCGCATAAGTCGTCCGGTAAGAAAAGCATCGTATATAATGATGCGGTTGAAGAAGCCCTTTGTTTCGATTGGATCGACAGCACGATAAGACCCCTCGACGCAGAGCATAAAATTCAGCGTTTCACCCCCAGAAATCCCAAAAGTCCTTACTCGCAAGCCAATAAGGAAAGACTTAAATGGCTCATGGACAATGGAATGATACACCCGAAATTCGAGGAGAAGATACAGAAGGTGCTTTCCGTCCCTTTTGTATTTCCGGACGATATCATCGACCGGCTGAAAGAAGATCGAACGGTCTAGAGAAACTACTGCCGTTTTCCGGAAACCTATAAACGTATCCGCATTGCCTACATCGAAGCTGCGAGGTCGCGTCCCGAAGAGTTCGGGAAGCGGTTGAACCACTTCATTTGCAAGACGAAGGAAAATAAGACGATACGGGGATTCGGCGGAATTGAAAAATACTATTCGAAATAAAATTCCGGTGCATGGCCGGACGGGCTGCCCGCTCTTGCGGCTGCCCGACGGGACCGGCCTCCCGGCAGCTCCTGTTTCGCCGCTTCTATTTTTCAGTCCCGATCAGGTAGAGCACATGCCGTCGCAGGGGATGGCCTTCGGGCAGGGCGGGGTGGTCGAACTCGCACAAAAGCTCCATGCCGAGCTTCTGCATGACCCGCTGCGAGCGCAGGTTCGTGACGGTCGTGAAGGCTACCAGTTCTTCGATGCCCAGCTTTGCGGCGAGCGCTACGCAGGCCTGCGCCGCTTCCGTCGCATAACCCTGATCCCAGAACTCGGTTCGCAGGCGCCAACCGATTTCGATTTTATCCTTCATGCCCGTAAACGTTACGCGGTGCAGCCCCGTATAACCGAGCAGCTCGCCGTCCTCGCGCCGCTCGACGGCGTACAGGCCGAATCCCTCGGTCGAGAACTCCTCGCGTATGCGTTCCATGAATTCCGCCGACTGCTCCGGCGCCAGCGGTGCCGGAAAGTACTCCATCACGCGCGGGTCGGCGTTCATGGCCGTAAATGTTCCGAGGTCTTCTTCCCGCCATGCGCGCAGCACGAGCCGGGGTGTAGGTGCTGGAAAAATCATTTCGCAAATTCTGTTTTGAATTGGTGGATGTAGATACCGTATTCCGAATGCCGTTCGGATTTCGGCTTCGCATCGCAGCCGGTCCCGCCGCCGTGTGTTTTCCGGAACCGGATCGGCTGCTTCCGACTGCAGTTGTCTGCCGAGCGTTTACCGCTCCCGGCCGCGGACATTTGTCCGCCTCTTTTTTTTATTCGGTCGGGACTTCTGTCCTGCCGTTTTTCGTTTTGTCGGGAGCTGTCTGCTCTTCAACAGCGTCCGGATTCAGCCGGCCCGGTCGTCCGCTCTTCTGCGGCCCGGATTCAACTACCGGTCCGATCGTCCGCTCTTTTACGGCCCGGAGGAAACCGCCCTCCCTTTCTGCGGCCCTACTCGGCCACCTCTTTTTTCGAACGCTTGCGGGTGTTGATCGTCAGATAGCGTTGCAGGGTCTGCTGCAACCGTACCGGATCGATGTCACGGCGCAGTTCGCCGCTCTGTGCGATCGAAATGCCGCCCGTCTCTTCGGAAACGACGATGATGATGGCGTCCGAAATCTCGCTCATGCCGATCGCGGCGCGGTGGCGTGTGCCGTACGATTTGGGTACGTCGCTCTGCGTTACGGGCAGGATGCACTTGGCGGCCACGATGCGGTCGCCTTCGATGATTGCGGCGCCGTCGTGCAGCGGGGCGTTCTTGAAGAAGATATTGCGGATCAGCGGCGTCGAAACCTTTGCGTCGAGCGCGATGCCGCCCTCGGCGATCAGCCGCAGGTCGCTCTGCTGTCCGATGACGATCAGCGCGCCGGTTTTCGTCTCCGACATCTCGCGGCAGGCCGTGACGATCGGTACGACGTTGGTCTGCACCGCATCGTCGCCCGTCGAGAAGATGCGGGTGATGAAGTTGAAATGTTTCTGGCGCATGCCGATCATCTGCAGGAAACGCCGCAGTTCGGGCTGGAAGACGATGATCAGCGCAATGGCCCCGACCGAAATCAGTTGTCCCAGAATTGTGGAGAGCAGTTCCATGTTGAGCGTCCGCACGACGACCCATAGCAGGTAGATGGCGATGATGCCTGAGAGAATATAGGGCGCGTTGGTGCCTTTGGTCATGCGGTAGATCCAGTACATGATCACGGCGACCAGAATGATGTCTATGAAATCGACGAATGTGAACGGAACGAAACCCATTGCGTGTGCGTTGCTTTTTAGTTTTCCTGCAAATGTATAAAAAAATACGGACTTTTCCTCGGTCCGGTCTCAATAAGTCGTGCCGATGTGCTGCCGGCCTGCCGGCAGCCGCAGCCCGGCTGGCATGTTTCGGCGGTTCCCCACGCAGGCGCACCCACGAAAAAAGCCGTCCCGCAGGGGACGGCTCTTATTCATGCAGCGGAACCGGATTGCTTATTTCTTCTCGGCTTTCTTGTCGGCCGCATACAGCTCGTTTACCTTCGCCAGCACGGCGGGGGTGATGTTGAGCGTCGTGTCGGCGTCGATAAGGGCCGTCGAATTGACGATCATCTTGTACTTTTTGTCGGCGTTGATATCCTGCACGGCGCGGTGCAGCAGATCCTGCGCCCGGTTGGTGAAGACATAGTTCTCTTCATCGAGCGCCTGTGCCTCTTTCTGCGCCGAGGACTGGTATGCCGCCACGCGCTTTTCGATGCTCTGCTGCTGTGCCTGCGCGTCGTTGGTCGTAATCAGTCCCTTCTGATACTTCTCCTGTAACTGGGCGGCTTCGGACTGAAGGTTCTGCTCCTTCTGCGCCCAGCTCTTCTGCGCCTTCTGGGTCTTCTCCTGCAGGGCCTTGCCTTCGTTCAGGAAGAGATCGCACTGAGCCAGCACGGCTTCCACCTGTACATAGGCGATGTCGCTTGAGCCGATTTCGCGGGTCACCTCTTCTGCGGCGGCCGCCGTCTCAGTGGTTTTCGTACCGCAGGCCGTCATGGCGCAAGCCGCAACAAGCGCCGTAAAAAGCATTTTTTTCATGTCGTTTTTTATCGGGTTTAGTTAAATATTCCGCTTTTGAATCACAAAGGTAAAAAAAAATCTTTATTTTTGCCCCACGCCTTGTAAATTTTGACTCCATGTATGAATACATCAGCGGTCCGGTAGCCGAAGTCGCTCCCGCATACGCAGTTATAGATGCCGGCGGGGTAGGTTATTACCTCCATATCTCGCTTGAAACGTTTTCGGCCATCGAGCACACCGAGACGGCCCGTCTGTACGTCCATTACGTCGTGCGCGAGGACGCGCAGCTGCTCTACGGTTTCGCGACCAAAACCGAGCGCGAACTCTTCCGCCATCTGATCAGCGTGTCGGGCGTCGGCGGCAATACCGCCCGGATGATCCTTTCGACCTATTCGCCGCGCGAATTGCAGGGCATCATCACTTCGGGCAACGCCGTGCTGCTGAAAAACGTCAAGGGGCTGGGGCTGAAAACCGCCCAGAAAATCATCGTCGAGCTGAGCGGCAAGCTCACCGGACTGGGCGACGCCGACGCCGCTCTTCCGGCTGCCGGCAACGGCGAAAAGCTCGAAGAGGCGCTCGCGGCGCTGGTCATGCTCGGCTTTGCCAAAACTGCCGCCGAGAAGGCTCTTCGCGGCATTCTGCGCGAAAATCCGGGGGCTTCGGTCGAGGATTTGGTGCGAATGGGCTTAAAAAGCCTATGAAAAGTCTTTTTTCATCAACGAAATCGAATAATTCCCCCCCCCGTTTGTTTGGTTTGGTAAGATATTTGCTATACCTTCGCACCCGTTACTTGATATTATTGATTTATGGAAGAACAAATCCCTCTTGGCTTTATCGGTATCCTGCTAGGGGTGTTCGCCTTTGCCTTCCTGATCGGTGTAGGCGTCATATATCTGAAGCAACGGCGAATTCAACGTCTCAAAAATCCCCGGAAAGACTATTATCGGTAGCATAATCGACGGCTTCGGCCGTCTTTTTTTTGCCCCGGCATGCTAACCGGGGCTTTTTTTGCGTTTCATGCTGTAAAATCGGATTGTTTTTGTAAATTTGCACGATTATACGACGATGAGCAGAGTTTTCATATCCATATTCGCGGCGCTGGTGCTGCTGGCCGGATGCTCCGACGAGGAGGACATCCTGCCCACGCAGAAGACGAAGATCGTCTCCTACCTGACCGGCACCCATTCGCCCAAGCTCGTGGCCTATGAGGAGCTGGAGGAGGGGAGCGACGAGCCTTACTTCACCACTTCGGGCAACGCGGTCTACCGCTACATCGCGGGGATCAACAACCCCGACCGCGTGAACTGGACCGAGGTGACGCGCACCTCGAAGGTGACCGTCACTTTCAGCGCCTACGTCTTCACCTTTGCCAATATCGTGACGCCCGCGACGTCCACCACCAACCTTACGGTGCCCTATTATTCGAACGATCCGGTGCTGATCGCGGCGATGGAAGATCCCGAAAACGGTCCCGGTCTGACGCCGGGCGCGTGGTCGTCCGAACCGCTGGAGATAGATATGCGCGGTTCCGGCATAATAAAAGGGCTTTACGAAGCGTTACTTGGTTGTCGTGAGGGCGACTATGTCGAATCCTACATGACCTACAATATGGCTTACGGCGACATCAACTTCAGTACGATCCCGAAGGAGAGTCCCGTCGCTTATTTTTTTACGGTAAACAGTGTCGAGTAAAATACAAACCGAAAATATGAAATTTATTACCCGTTTTTTATGCGTGCCGGTTGCCGGCCTTCTGGCGCTGACATCCTGTGCGAAAGACGAAGACGAATCGTACGTTCAGTTCGAGAATCAGGCGCTCGAAGCGTGGATGACCCAGCACCGTCCCGATCTGGTGAAGAACTACCAGCCCGACGGCGGTTATTATATCGACGTACTCGATGCCGGGGAGCCGGATAAAGATCCGCTCAACAAGGAGCCGATCTGGGTGTCGTTCGACTTCACGGGGCGCGATCTGGCCGGCAATATTATCCTCACACGCAGTGCATCCGACGCCAAGCTGACGGGCGCTTTTTCCAAGTATACCCATTATGTGCCGTTTTACCGCTATTGCGGCACCGAAAATACGGGACTGATGGAGGGCACGTGGCTGGCCATGCGCAACACGCTGAAACTCGACCAGGAGTATTTCGACAAGTATAAAAACGATCCCGAGCGCCGTCTCACCTCTACCGAGCTGCAGCTCCGCATCGGCTCCAAGATACAGCTTTACATGCCCTCTACCGTCGTCGGCAACGGCGTCGAGGGTACGGGAGGCTATGAAGGGCAGGGTTCTCCGAGCAAATATACGCTGAGCGCCAACCGTCCGTTCATTGTCACGATGGAGATCCGCGATACGGTCAGCAACCCCCTCGAACGCGAGGGTAAAAACGTGGACGAATTCAGCGACGGCAACGGCGGCCGGCTGGTCTACGGCAAGGAAGCCGACGAAAAGACGCAAACCGTCGTTCGTCCGACCGATCCCGAAGACCCGAACCACGCCTATGTGACCGACAAACGCTGGGTCAGCGCCTGCGATACCATTCCGCAGCTCTATGTGAACGTGCGCTATGATCCGACGCAGGCCGCAGACCGGCTGGATTATCCGGCTCCGTACCACTCGGGATACGAACCCTATGTGACCGAAGAGTCCGTAAAAACGATCGATGAGAAGATCGCCGAAGCGCTGAAAAAGCGTTTCTATCCTGACGACGACGATAAATACGAAGGCGTCGTGAAGCTCGATGCCGATTCGGTGACGCTCGAAGGTACAGCCAAAATCTGGTATATCGGGCGTTTCCTCGACGGCTTTATCTTCGATACGAATATCGACGAGGTGAAGAAGATCATTTACGGCGAGGTCAAATCCGCTGGTTCGGCGCTCTCCTATAAGCCGTCGGAAAGAAAGATGATCGAAGCCTTCTACTACACGATTCCCAACCTCAAGTACGGCCAGTGGGCCGAGCTGATCACCACTTCGACCAACGCCTATGGCTCGTCGGGCAAGACCGGATCGACCAGCTCCTCCACGTCGGGCACGAGCGGTTATTCGTCGAGCTATTACGATTACCTGAACTACCTGAATTACGCCAACAGCTATTACGGCAGCGGCGGCTATTACGGCGGTTACTACAATAACTATTACGGCGGTTACGGCGGCTACTACGGCGGTTATTACGGCGACATGTACGGCAGCGACTACAACAGCTCCAGCACGGGAACTACGGTCACGACCATCAGCACCGAGATTCCCTCGTTCACGCCGCTTATTTTCCAGCTTTACATCGAGCCGAAGGAGTAATCCGGCGCCGGATACGAAAACTGAAACCGCACTTTCCCGACGGAAAGTGCGGTTTCTTTTTTATTATCTCCCCGTTTCGTTTTTATTACACATTTTTAAGGCAGAAATTTTGCAGTTCACCAAAAATGTATTAACTTAGTGATGCAGAACTTCAACTTAAAATTCAACGGATATGATTATCACATTTAACGAGTTGCGCCGTATCAAGGACAGACTGCCCAGCGGCAGCTCGCAGCGCATTGCAGATGAGTTAGGAATTGATGTAGACACCGTCCGCAACTATTTCGGAGGCAAGCACGAGGCGAAAGAATGCGTGGGTGTCCACTTCGAGCCGGGGCCGGACGGAGGCGTGGTTACGCTGGACGATACGACGATTCTCGACGTTGCGATGCGTATTCTGGGCGAGCAGAAATAAATATTGTATGCCGGCCTTCGGGCCGTGTCGTCGGGCCTGCGGTTGCGCAGGCCTGTTTTTTTGCCGCCTGACTCTGCAGTCCTGTCTGTCTTCGTTGCATCGCCCTTTGTTCCGTCTTCCTTCCTGTCTTACGTTTTCTTCTTGCCGGCCCGTAGCTCTCTCCGCCCGTAGCTCTCTCCGCCCGTAGCTCTCTCCGCCTGTAGCTCTCTCTGCCGGCAGCTCGCCAGCTTTGTCGGTCCGTCCTCCGGCGTCTGTATTCCGTCTGGTTTTTCTTCCGCCATTCCTTACTTCTTCCGCCCGCCGTCCATCGCCGTCCATCGCCGTCCATCCCCTCGCCGCCTGTTGTCCGTCGCCCGTTGCGCCGTCCATCGTCCAGCGCTTGCCGTTTGTTGTCCGTCGCCTGTACCCCGTCGCCCGCCGCCGCACCTCTTTCCGTTGCCGTTCGGTCCGGACCACGGCTTTTGTATCCGCGGAATCCCGGCCTGCATGTCTGCGGGAGCTGCTTGCCGTGTCGTTCCGCAGCGGTTCCGTCGGTCTGCCTTTCCTCGAAAAAGCCTCCGCCTTCCGCAGCTTGGTCGCCGCGCCGTTTCTGACAAAATAACACCTTGCGTCCTGCTTTCCGGGGCGATATTCCCGGCCCGGTCTGCCATTCTGCTGACAATTTGGCAGAGATTGCCGTTTGGTACAACCTTTGTTCAAATTCAGGACGTGACCGGCGCTCCGGACCCGCAGGGCGGAAGAACTCCGGCGGCACGGACAGAAAACGGAAAAAATATAAACAATTAAACTCATATACGATTATGGCAAAGATTATTGGTATCGACTTAGGAACTACTAACTCCTGCGTGGCAGTGATGGAAGGCAGCGAGCCTGTCGTTATTCCCAACTCCGAAGGACACCGCACGACTCCGTCGGTAGTGGCTTTCGCGGCGGACGGCGAGCGCAAGGTGGGCGACCCCGCCAAGCGTCAGGCTATCACCAACCCCAAACGCACGGTCTTCTCGATCAAGCGTTTCATGGGCGAGCGTTACGATCAGGTGGCCTCCGACATCGCACGCGCTCCGTATGAAATCGTCAAGGGCGACAACAATACGCCCCGCGTCGATATCGACGGACGTCAGTACACGCCGCAGGAGATTTCGGCGATCATCCTTCAGAAGATGAAGAAGACTGCCGAGGATTACCTCGGACAGGAGGTTTCGGAAGCCGTCATCACGGTTCCTGCCTACTTCTCCGACTCGCAGCGTCAGGCCACCAAGGAGGCGGGCGAAATCGCAGGTCTGAAGGTGCGCCGTATCATCAACGAGCCGACCGCTGCCGCACTGGCTTACGGCATGGACAAGAAGGACAGCGACATGAAGATCGCCGTGTACGACCTCGGCGGCGGTACGTTCGATATTTCGATCCTCGAACTTGGCGACGGCGTCTTCGAGGTGAAGTCCACCAACGGCGATACGCACCTCGGCGGCGACGACTTCGACCACGTGCTGATCGACTATATGGCCGAGGCGTTCAAGGCCGAGCACCAGATCGACCTGCGTCAGGACCCGATGGCCCTCCAGCGTCTGAAGGAGGCCGCCGAGAAGGCGAAGATCGAGCTCTCGTCCTCGACGACGACGGAGATCAACCTCCCGTATATCATGCCCGTAAACGGCATTCCGCAGCACCTCGTGATGTCGCTCACGCGTGCCAAGTTCGAGCAGCTCTGCGATCACCTGATCCGCAAGACCATCGAACCCTGCAAACTGGCGCTGCGCGACGCGGGTCTCGACGCTTCGCAGATCAACGAGGTGATCCTCGTGGGCGGTTCGACCCGTATTCCCGCGATCCAGAAGATCGTGGAGGAGTTCTTCGGCAGGACGCCCAACAAGAGCGTGAACCCCGACGAAGTGGTGGCCATCGGCGCCGCAATTCAGGGCGGTGTGCTCACGGGCGAGGTCAAGGACGTGCTGCTGCTCGACGTTACGCCGCTGTCGCTGGGTATCGAGACGCTGGGCGGCGTGATGACCAAGCTCATCGACGCCAACACCACCATCCCGACCCGCAAGTCGGAGGTCTTCTCGACGGCTGCCGACAACCAGCCTTCGGTCGAGATCAACGTTTGTCAGGGCGAGCGTCCGCTGGCCCGCGACAACAAGTCGATCGGCCGCTTCCACCTGGACGGTATTCCGGCCGCTCCGCGCGGTGTGCCGCAGATCGAGGTAACCTTCGATATCGATGCTAACGGTATTCTGAACGTATCGGCTAAAGATAAGGGCACGGGCAAGGAGCAGAAGATCCGTATCGAGGCTTCGTCGGGTCTTACCGAGCAGGAGATCCAGCGCATGCGCGACGAGGCAAAGGCCAACGAGGCGAAGGATAAAGAGGAGAAGGAGCGTATCGAAAAGATCAACGCTGCCGATTCGAACATCTTCGCGACCGAGAAGCAGCTCAAGGAGTACGGAGACAAGTTGCCGGCCGATAAGAAGGCTGCCATCGAAACGGCGCTGGGTAAGTTGAAGGAGGCGCATAAGAACGCTGACGTGGCCGCTATCGACACGGCATTGGCCGAGCTCAATGCGGCATGGCAGGCGGCTTCGCAGGATATTTATGCTGCGCAACAGCAGCAGGGCGGTGCCCAGCAGGGAGCTTCTCATGCCGATGCGGGAGCCGGTACGAACGGTCAGCAGCAGGGTGGATCCAATCAGCCCGAAGATGTAGAGTTCGAAGAGGTTAAATAAAAAGTTGGAGGGAAGGTTCGGTTTGCGGACTTTCCGGTAGAAGAGCCAGGGTCGGCAGTATGTCGGCCCTGGCTTTTTTGTCTGTAGGGCGGATTGCGGGCTGCGGTTTCGGGGAACAGGTGCTTCGATACCGCTTTTCAGCGCCCTTGTTGCCGGTCGGGACGGTCGGACTCCTTCGGTGTTTTCCCGCGCGTCCGGTGTGCGGTCTTTGCTGTCGGGGTGCCGCCCGGAAATGAAATCGCACTCCTTCGATTTTCGGTTTCAACGGTGAAATCGGATGGTTTCCAGCGTTTTTTTGTCTATTCCTTTTTTGTTTCCCGCAATTTTTTCTATTTTTGTGCGTTTATTGGGATTTCTGAAATCCCGTTTCGGGTAACGGAAAAGAAACAAACAAATTATAACAAACTAATTTATACCCAATGCAAAGTAAAGGCGTAATCAAGTTACTTGCAATCCTGCTGGCGATTGCTTGTATCTACCAGCTCTCCTTCTCACTGAAAGCGAGAAGCGTGGAGAAAAAGGCGGCCGAGTATGCCGCGAAAGTTTCGGAGTCGGATTCGCTCCGTCAGGCGGCGGAGATCTATTACCTGGACTCCGTGCAGAACAGGCCCGTTTATGATCTCGGATTCATTTCATTCACCTACAAGGAGGTCAAGGAGAAGGAGATCAACTTGGGTCTCGACCTGAAGGGCGGTATGAATGTCATGCTCGAGGTGCAGGTGGAGGACGTGCTGAAAGCCCTGGCAGGTGACAGCGCACACGATCCGATGTTCGAGGAGGCCATCGCCCGTGCCAACAAGGCGCTTAAAGAGGGTACCAACAACTACATCGGCGAGTTCGCCAAGGCTTATCGTGAGGTTTCCGGCGGTGCTCCGCTGGCTGCGCTTTTCGTAAGTCCGGATCGTAAGGATATCACGCCGAACAGCTCGGACAGCGAGGTCGAGAAGATCTTGCAGGAGGAAACCGACGCTGCGATCGACGCTTCGTTCAACATCCTGCGCAGTCGTATCGACCATTTCGGCGTTACGCAGCCCAACATCCAGCGCCTGCCCAATTCGCACCGTATTCTGGTCGAGCTGCCGGGCGTGAAGGAGCCGGAGCGCGTACGCAAGCTGTTGCAGGGTACCGCTTCGCTCGAGTTCTGGACGACTTATAATAACACCGAGTTGGTGCGTGCCCTGGAGCAGGCCGATCAGCTTTTGCGCGACGAATTGGCTGCCGGGGCGACCGATGCGGCCGTGGAGGAAACGCTTACTGAGGAGCAGCCGACTGCTGCCGGTACCGAAGATACGACCGAAAGCCTGATCGCAGAGGTGCAGAACAATGCTCCGGCTGCGGAGGAGGCTGCCTCGGCTTCGGGGGCATCCCGCTATACCCGCGAGGAAAATCCGCTCTTCTCGCTGCTCAATCCCTATGATGGCGGAGGCGCTGTCGTGGGTTCCGTAGCCGTTGCCGATACGGCGACCGTTGCCGGCTACCTGCGTATGGATGCCGTGCGCGAGTTGCTGCCTTCGGACGTTCGTTTCGAGTGGGGTATCAAGGGCGAACCGCAGAACAACGGGCGTTTCTCTCTTTATGCGCTCAAGGTCAGCACGCCCGACGGCAAGGCTCCGCTGGACGGCAGCGTGATCGTGGATGCGCGTGAAACCTATGCCGAGCGCGGTGCCGAAGCCAAGGTTTCGATGTCGATGAACTCGGAAGGTATTCAGGACTGGGCGCGTCTGACGGGCGACAATATCGGCCGCTGCATCGCCATCGTGCTCGACGGTTATGTCTATTCCGCTCCGGTCGTTCGCCAGAAGATCGAAGGCGGAAGTTCGGAAATCTCGGGTAACTTCACCATTCAGGAGGCGAAAGACCTCGCCAACGTGCTCAAGTCGGGTAAGGTGCCCGCTCCGGCACGTATTATTCAGGATACCGTCGTAGGTCCGTCGCTGGGGCAGGAGTCGATCAATGCGGGTATTCTTTCGTTTGTACTCGCGTTCGTGCTGGTGCTTCTCTATATGGGCCTCTACTATAAGACAGCCGGCTGGTTGTCCGATATCGCCTTGTTGTGCAACGTATTCCTGCTGCTCGGTGTTCTGGTTTCGTTCGGTGCCGTGCTGACGCTGCCCGGTATCGCGGGTATCGTGCTGACGATGGGTATGGCCGTGGATGCCAACGTGATTATTTACGAACGTATCAAGGAGGAGCTTCGCGGAGGTAAAGGTTTGAGCCTGGCCATCAAGGACGGTTTCTCGAAAGCATATTCCGCGATCATCGACGGTAACCTTACCACGATCATCACCGGTATCGTTCTGTTCATCTTCGGAAACGGTCCGGTGCAGGGTTTCGCCACTACGTTGATTATCGGTATTCTGACCTCGCTCTTCTGTTCGATCTTCATTACCCGCCTGCTGATCGAGGGCGTAGTCAATAAATGGGGAAAGATCTCCTTCTCGCGCAAGTGGTCGGAGAATCTTATGGGCAACGCTCATTTCGACTTCCTGGGCAAGAGTAAGATCTCTTACATCGTTATGATCGTCGTTTTGGCCGTTTCGTGCGTTTCGTTCGCGGTACGCGGTCTGAACATGGGTGCTGAGTTCACCGGCGGCCGTGCATACGTGATTCGTTTCGACCGCCCGGTACAGGCAGAGGAGGTACGTATGAAGTTGCAGGATGTCTTCTCCGGTTACGAGGATGCCGCTAATGTCAGCTTCGAGGTGAAGCAGTACGGCAATGAGAACCAGATGCGTATCGTGACGCAGTACAAGTACGACGACACTTCGGACGAGGCTACTTCGGAAGTGGATCGGATTCTGTACGACGCGCTGCACGGTCTGTACGGTTATCCCATCACCTTCGAGAATTTCCGCAATACGCAAAACGATATCAACGGTATTCTTACGGCAGACAAGATCGGTCCTTCGATCGCCAAGGATATGACTTGGGGCGCTATTTGGTCGGTGCTCTTCTCGCTGATCGCCATCGGCCTCTACATTTCGCTCCGCTTCAAGAAATGGCAGTATGCGACCGGCGCTACGACCGCGCTGGCATTCAATGCCCTGGTGGTGATCGGCGTCTTCTCGCTCTGCTACGGCTGGCTGCCCTTCAACCTGGAGGTGAACCAGGCCTTCATCGCGGCGATCCTGACGATCATCGGTTATACGATCAACGATACGGTGGTGGTTTTCGACCGTATCCGTGAATATCTGGTGCTCTATCCCAAGCGCGATCTGCGCGAGAACGTGAACAATGCGCTCAATGCGACCCTGTCGCGTACGATCAATACGTCGGGTACGACATTGGTTACTCTGCTCGCCATCCTCTTCTTCGGCGGCGAGACGATTCGCGGGTTTATCTTCGCATTGGCTTTGGGTGTGGTTGTCGGTACGCTTTCGACCCTGTTCGTGGCGACTCCGATCGCTTACGGTCTGATGAAGCGCGAGGGCCTCGGCAAGAAATAAAGGTCCGCTTTTTGAATAAAATAGGCTGCAACGTATTGTTGCGGCCTATTTTATTTTTAACTTTGCCTGACTTAAAAATTGTCTGTCATGGAGCGTTTCGGTTGGCTGCGTCGTTATGTATCTCCGGTCTTTCTGGCTTTGCTCGTCGCTTCGTTCATCCTGTGGTATATCGCCAAGTTGAACTATACTTATACGACCGAGCAGCCCTTCACCGTGAATGTGGACGGCGAGCGTTTCAAAGTTTCCTGTGTGGTGGAAGGAGTCGGTACCAACTTGTTCGGCTATCGAGTCTATATGAGTAAGCGGCTCCGGATTCCCCTGTCGGAGTTGAAATTCCGTTCCGTGAAGGCCGAAGACGGAGAGAAATTCCTGAAGATAGATTCTCTCTCTCTGCACAACGCCATTTCCGTCCGGTTGAGCGATATCAAGGTCATCTCCGTCGGATCGGTTCCCGAAATTCCGGATCCCCGTCAGCAAGAAAAATGATTAAGGTAGGTATAACAGGAGGTATCGGCAGCGGTAAATCGACCGTCTGCCGGCTTTTTGCCGCTTGCGGCGCCCCTGTCTATGATTCCGATACGCAGGCCAAACGCCTTATGGAGGAGGATGGGCCGTTACGGAGGCGGCTCGCCGCACGCTTCGGGGAGGAGATCTATGCGGGCGGACGTCTGAATCGCAAGTTGCTGGCCGGCCGTGTCTTTTCCGATCCTGCGGAGCTTTCGGCGCTCAACGCGCTGGTGCACCCCGCCGTGATGGAGGATTTCGAACGGTGGTGCGGGCGGCAGTCCGGCGCCGACTATGTGGTTTTGGAGAGCGCCATCCTTTTCGAGGCCGGATTGGAGGGGTATGTGGACCGTACGATCGCGGTCACGGCTCCTATCGACGTGCGTATTGCACGCACCTGCCTGCGTGACGGGGCTTCGGCCGAGGAGGTACGGCGCCGTATCGCGGTCCAGCTCGACGAAGAGGAGTTGCGCCGGCGGGCCGACTATACCCTTGTCAATATAAATCTCGGGGAGCTCGAATGCGAGGTTGCCCGACTGGATAAATTGTTGCGCGATGAAAACCGAAAACATTCTGCCTGATTTGACCACGCCGCGCGTTATGGCGATCGTCAATGTCACGCCCGACTCCTTTTTCGCCGGCAGCCGCACACCGGATGCCGAGGCTATCGAACGGCGTGTCCGCGAAGCGGCCGATGCCGGTTGCGATCTGTTCGACGTCGGAGGCTACTCCTCCCGGCCCGGAGCCGCCGAGGTGACGTCCGAGGAGGAGTGGCGTCGTGTGGAAGCGGGGGTGGCCGCCGTGCGGCGGATCGCTCCCGCGCTGCCCGTTTCGGTCGATACGTTCCGTGCCGAGGTAGCCCGGCGGGTGCTCGAAACAT
>OHJO01000132.1_pt1 | contig 49802 bp, 49 predicted proteins | sample 1568561 | NCBI WGS metagenome assembly OHJO01 (sample SAMEA3879556, study PRJEB24766) | human gut metagenome | biome: human-associated habitat; feature: feces | place: USA | collected 1985/1987
TCCGGGTCTTGACGGCCGGAGCGTTGGGCTTGACGATGAACTCCAGCACCTCGGCGTCGCTGCCCGTCAGGCACTTGATGGCCTGCACGTCGGTGGACATCGTGAAGCGGAATATGTTCGACGCCGTCACCAGTTTCTTGTTGATGATCGTGTCGATGCCGATCGACTCGGCGAGGTTGATGTAATTGAGGTTCTCGACCTCGGCGATCACCTTCTTGACCCCCATGCGCTTGGCGAGCATCGCCGCGAGGATGTTGGTCTCGCTGCGGCCCGTCACGGCCACGAAGGCGTCCATATTGGAAAGCCCCTCCTCCATCATGGCCTCGGTGTTGCGGCCGTCCTCGTTGATTATCAGCGTCTTGTCTAGCAACTCCGCCAGCCGATAGGCCTTCTCTGCGTTGTAATCGACCAGCTTGATATTCACCTCCTCCTGCAATTCGGTGGCGATGCGGATGCCGATGCGCGAACCGCCGAGGATCATCATGTTCTTGATCTCGATATTGGACTGCCCGGAGAACTCCATGACCTGCTTCACGGCGTCCTGACGCGCGATGACGTAGATCACGTCGCCCTCGGTGAAGATCTCGCCCTGCCGGGGGATGATCGTCTCGCCGCTCCGCGTGATGGCCACCGTGCGGTAGCTCAGCGGCGTCTCGTCGTCGTCGAAGCCCTCGATCTGCCGTCCCACCAGCGGCGAGGCCGGTTCCAGACGGAACACCACCAGCGAGAGTTTGCCGCTCGAAAAATCGACGTACTCCGTAGTCGAGGTGTGCCCCAGCAGGTTGATGACCTCGCGCGCCGCCACCTTTTCGGGATAGAACAGGTAGTCGATGCCCATGTCGATGAACATCTCCTTGTTGTTGGGTTCGAGGTACTCGTTGTTGTCGATGCGGGCGATGGACTTCCGGGCGCCCAGCTTCTTGGCCAGCATCGCCGCCACGACGTTGTCGTTCTCCTCGTGGTTCACGGCGATGAAAAGGTCGCACTTGCGCACCGAAGCCTTGCGGAGCACGGCGAAAGTCGTCGAATCCCCCTCGACGGTAATCACGTCGGCCAGACTCCCCACGTCGGAAAGCAGTTTCTGGTCGCTGTCGATAATGGTGATGTCGTGGCCGTTGCCGCTCAGCATCTTCGCCAGATGGCTCCCCATCTCTCCCGCTCCCGCTATTACGATTTTCATAGTATTGCGTCGTTGTCTTTTTGCATCCGCCGCCGAAGAGAGGGCAGCGTTTTTGCAATTTATCTTACAAATGTATACATTTGTGACCGAAAGCCAAAATTTCGGGACGTAAAAATACCTTATTGATATGCCGACATGGTTAATCGTTTTTCTGTTCGCGCTGGGGGCCGTGGCCCTTTTCGTCGTGGGCATGTCGCTGACGCTGATGATCAAGGGACATAACATCGACTCCGAGATCTCGACCAACAAGAACATGCAGCGGCTGGGCATCAAGTGCGCCGTACACGAAACGCGCGAAGCGGACGGCAGCGCCGGCTGCTCCGACACGCATACGGCCGCGGGGTGTTCGGGCAACTGCTCGGCCTGCGACATCGAAGAGGCCGGGCACAAGAAGTAGTCCCGGAGCGAACGGACTGAAACCCCTGCAAACCCGCCGAACATGATCCGACAACCCGAATCCCCGAAGACATTCGTCTGGCGCATATGCTCGGCGCATGTGATCGCCTACTTCACCGCCGGCGTTTTCGCCCTGCTCTTCCTCGATTACAGAACCCACTTCTCGTCCGAGTCGCTGGCTCTGCTGATGCGGCCCGTAAGCTCGCCGTGGGTCGCGCTCGGCCCCGGACTGCAGATTTTCCGCGGAGTGCTGATCGCGCTGGCGCTGCTGCCCGTACGCGGATTCCTGTACGGCAAAAACGGATTCCTCAAGCTGGCGTGGCTGGTTCTGGGCCTGAGTTTCATCTCGACCATAGGTCCCACGCCCGGCTCGTTCGACGGCTACATCTACACGATCCTGCCCGTGCAGTATCATCTGGGCGGAATCCCCGAAGCCGTTTTATACACCGCGCTCTTCGCGGGCATCCTCGCCTTCTGGCACAAATCCGGAAAAAGATACGTCACGGTGCTCTCCATCGTACTTGTGGCCGTAATCGTGCTGTTCAGCGTCATGGGATTCCTCGGCGCGGCGCAGGCGGAGTAACGCGGCGGCCGTCGGGCAAAACCGGAGTCCACCGGATGTGATCGAGTGGCGGAAGCTGGCAGTAGTTGCTGGGGCTGAATGAGGTTGGCGGGCTGTAGCAGGCTGAGGTTGGCAAGCTGAAGTTGGCGGGCAGGAGCTGGCCGAAACCGGCTGAGGCCGACTCGCCGGCGAATAAAAAATGAGGTTGCCCGGCGCGCGGACGACCTCTTCTTCGTATATCTCGGCAACGGTTCGGAACCGCTTCCGTCAAATCTTGCAGTGTTTCGACCGGCAGACGAACCACGGATTGCGCAGGTCCTCCTCGTTGTAGAGCAGCTCCCGGTCGTCGGGCAGCGTGCGGGTGCGGCCGCCCGCTTCGGCGAGAATCAACTCGCCCGCGGCGGTGTCCCACTCGTACGTATGCGTCGTGCGGACATAATAATCGACCTTCCCCTCGGCCAGCAGGCAGAATTTGTAGGAACTCCCCTGCTCGACGATCTCCAGATCGGGATGCGCTTCGCGCAGGCGGGCGATATGCTCCGCCGTTTCGGGCGTCTGGTGCGACCGCGACACGGCCACCCGCAGGCGGGGATGCTCCGTCCCCTCTTCGAGCGGCAGCTGCCGCCAGCCCGTGACGATCTGGTCGTAAGTGTATTCGGCGGCGGCATCCGGCGCGATATGCTCCTTGACGTAGGAACCCGAATCGCGCCCGGCGACGTACATCTTTTCGAAATAGGGGACATAAATGACAGCCCCCATGCAGACGTTGTTCTCCATCAGGGCGATATTCACGGTAAATTCGTTGTTTCCCTTGATGAACTCGACCGTTCCGTCGAGCGGATCGACCAGCCAGTACAACTCCCAGTTGCGGCGTTCGTCGTAGCGCATCTCGCGGCCCTCCTCACTCAGGATCGGGATGCGCGTGCGGCCCAGATATTCGCGGATGGTTTTGTGTGCGAGACGGTCGGCGAGGGTGATCGGCGTCTTGTCGTCTTTGAGGCTTATATCGTAATCGTCTAAATTCTTGTAAATATTCATTATCGAGGCTCCGGCCCTGACTGCCGCATTGAACAGCGGCGGCAGCAGATACATCCTCACCTTGTCGTTTATCATCGTAGCTCGTTTTTTGAGTTCGGTAATTTCGATTGCCATGGTAAAGGTAACAAGAATTTATGATATGGTAAAATTTTTCACTCCTATTTTACAGCGGCGCAGCAGCCCCTTCTCGCCGCCGCCCGTACGCCCGCAGGCAATATCGCTAAGGGCCAGCGAAACACATCCGGCGACGCACCACACGAGGGCTGCGGTGAGCAGCACGGCAGCCGCCGGCCACCGGCCCGTCCATACGGCGGCGACGATCGCAGCGGCCAGCGCCGCAGCCGGCACGACACGCAGAACTGCCTGCAAACCAATACGCTGCCTGCGCGCAGACTGGGGCGTATAGAAAACCGGCTCCCAAAGGCTCCGCCGCCGGCGCCACGGAACGGCTTTGCCCGGACGGCGCGCAAAACCGCCGGCCGCAACGACGGCTTCGCGGCTCAGCAACACGGCCGGCTCTCCGATCCGCGCACGCACGCAATCGCACCCTCCGACGCCCCGCGCCCCCACTTCAGCCACCAGCCGCGCGACAGCGTCCGGCAGCAGAAACTGTCCCTCCCGCACCGGCAGCACGTAATCGTAGGCCGCCACTTCGGCCGCCGCATCGAAATCGCCGGCGGGAATATCCTGCGCACGGTCCACCAGCACCAGCCTGCGGAAACGGCGTTTGCGCGAACGCCCCAGCGCACGCACGCCCGTCACGGGCAGCTCCTCCGACAGCGCGTATTCGACGCGGATCATGCGGTAGCGGGCCGTAAAGGCCGCAAACTCGACGGGATAACGCAGGGAATCGAGCACCACGATCACCTCATAGTGTGCATATTCGGCCGAAAGCAGGTTTTCGACCTGCTCCTGCGCATGGACGCCGCTGCACAACACCGATATCCCGATGCCGCCGGGCGTGTCGCTCGCCACGGCGTGCGAACCTGCCAGCAGCAGCCGTTTGTTATGTCCCCGCACGACCAGCCAGAGCAGCGCGAGGGCCGCAGCGGCGACAGCGGCAAGCAGCAGTAACAGCACGATCAGCATACCAGACTCCGTTTATAGGAATGTATAAGCGATTCGTAGTAGGGACGCTCCCGGTCGCCGAACAACCGCCGCAGCACGGCAGGCGCATAGCCCTCCCGCGCCATGTAGCGCATCAGCGCCTTGCGTTCGGCGCGGCTCATCGAGGCGATGCGGCCCGCCACCTCGCGCCGCCTGAGCGAACAGCGCATCGAGCAGAGCGTGTAGAGCGCTTCGCGGCCCAGTTCCGGCTCCCTTTCGCGGGCCACCATCGCCAGCAGAAGCCTCTCCGCCTCCTCGATGCCGAACTGCCGCACGATGCCCAGCCCCACCATCCGCAGGTTGCGGTTCGGGGAGCCGACGAGCGGTTCGTAGGCGATCGGCAGCAGACCGCGGCGCAGCATGGCCATGATCTCCGACACTTCGCAGGCCGAAAAGGGATAGTCGTACTCCGCCATCCGGCGCAGCGAGGTCGCAGGTTCGGCCGCCAGCTGCGTCATCAGGGCGTAGAAGCGCACGTAACGGTTGCGGCTGCGCATATAGCGGGCGGCTTCGGCGCCGATGTCGTCTCCGGCGGGCAGCCGGGAGAGCAGCATCAGGTAGCGCGCACGGCGGTACCCCTGCGCGAAGCGTATCCGGCGCAGCAGCCATCCGTCCAGCCCGTATTGCACGACGATGCGGCGCAGCGGCGCCGGGTCGAGCCCGTAGGTCGCCGCCACCAGCCTGCCGACGGTTTCGATCAGCAGACGGCGGGCGCCCGCACGGCGCAGGAGCGGAAAGCGCGGCGCCTCTTCGCCGCCAGAAAACAGGGCGAGCATGACGATATGCAGGTATTTGCGCTGCAGCACGGCATCACGGCCGCGCCTGCGTCTGCGGCGCAGCCGCCCGACCGCCATCCCGCCGAGCAGCCAGAGCGTCACGGCGGCGGCCGCCGCGGAATATATCATGAAAAGCGTTTCGGTCATAAAAGCCGGTTCAAATCGTTGGACACCTTGCCCCGCAGCCGCTGCAGGCTCAGCGGAAAAGCCATATACTGGTCCACGCCGCACTCCAGCAGGCTCAGGACGGCCTGTTCGGACTGGAGCCACGAAACCACGTAAAACAGCGGCCGTCTCAGTCCCGCGGGACGCACGCCGCGCACGACGTCGCGGCCGCACAAGAAAGGGGCCACATGCAGCACGATCACCAGATCGAACAATACGCGGCGGCAAAGCCCTTCCATCTCGTCCGCATCGGCCGCACAACGCACCTCGGTGTGCATGTCGATCAGCGACAGACGCACCATGTCGCGCAGAAAAATATCGTCCGAAACAATCAGTATCCTGTTCATAAAACCCCGTCCGGCGTGTGCCGGTGCCCTGCCCCGGCCCAAAACCATGCCAGAGCCGCACGGGGCCAAAAAAATTTGCCGGATATGTTGTTTATAAGATAAATATGCGTATATTTGCACTCCGAATTATGTTCAAATACATAACCATCGAATAAATGTACGTTATAGTAGAGATTGCAGGTCAGCAATTTAAAGCTGAAAAAGGTCGGAAACTTTATGTTCACCGTCTTCAGGGCGAAGAAAATTCGTCCGTAAGTTTCGACAAAGTCCTGCTCACAGACAACGACGGTCAGGTCAAAGTAGGTGCACCTGTAGTAAAAGGCGCCTCGGTGAAGTGCAAGATCCTGAAACACCTCAAGGACGACAAGGTTCTGGTGTTCAAGAAAAAGCGCCGCACAGGATATCAGAAATGCAACGGCCACCGTCAGTATCTGACACAGGTCCTTGTAGAGGAAATTGTTGCATAACCCTTTAAAACGGAAGAGAAATGGCACACAAGAAAGGTGTAGGTAGTTCGAAGAACGGACGTGAGTCGGAAAGCAAGCGACTCGGCGTCAAACTGTTCGGTGGCCAGTTCGCAAAGGCGGGCAACATTATCGTTCGTCAGCGCGGCACGGTTCACAACCCCGGTGAAAACGTGGGTATCGGTAAAGATCACACGCTCTTCGCCCTTGTAGACGGCACCGTCGAATTCTGCAAGAAAGGCGCAGGCAAATCGTACGTGAGCGTAACTCCCCTGAGCGAGTAAGCGTTCCATAGGCAACACAAGACAAGCGGCTTCCCCGACGGGAGGCCGCTTATTTTGTGAACCCCGGAAGCGCAAGACACACGGTCCGAAGATCATAGGGCACACACACCAAAGATCATACGGCGACCACACGCCCCAAAGCCGTTTTTCGGCAATCGACTCCGCGGCCCGGCCCCAATACAGACAGTTAGTTGAAGATTGCGGAAAATTGATTACCTTTGTTATGCGGTACAGCGTATTGCATGCGTTCTTGACATATCGAGTATATAAACGATTGTATTTGTCTGCTCTGAATCTGGTAAATTTTTTGAAGACACCCTATACAACCGCCCCCGGAAGGGTGTGCGTTGTTTTTCGGTGTCGCAGGTTTACCAGAACCCAGAGCAGTCGGGATTCGGCGCAGCCCTTTCTTCTTTGGCACAAATGAGTCCATTTGTCCGCACTCCTGCCGATGCAATCGAATCATATGCGGCGGCAGGATACTTTCCGATAATCGGATTCTTCATACAAAAGAGAGTTGCGTCACTTTTTTCCTGCCGCCGTTCTTTTTTACTTTCTCCGTCCGCAACATATTCCGCACATCCGGCCGACCGAGCAGCTCCGCCGCATAACAAAAAAACGGCAGCCCCTCAGAGAAAGACTGCCGCAAATATTCCGCGTCGGCGAAACTACTTCTTCGCAGGCTCTTTTTCAACGGCCTTGAATACGGCCAGCGACTTGTCGTCGTCGAAGAAGGTCAGCTCCGAACCCTTGATTTCGAAACGGTCCACGTCGTCGAGCATCTTGACGAACGCATCTTCGTACTGCATGTCGGGGCAGGCCATCCGGGTCATGCCCATATTCTCGAATTCGAGTTTCTTGCCCTTCAGCTCATAGCGGCCGAAGAAACGGTTGCAGTTGGTGCGTCCGGCGACCATCGTGTCGGCAGCATTGAACTCCAGCGTGAAGAAATCCGCCTCCTGATTGATCGCCGTCGCCGGAATCGACCCCATTTGGGCGAGTTTCCAAGTCGTACCTTCGAGCGTCTTGTCCTGCGCGGCGCTTCCGCACGCAGCCATCGTAACGAGCAGCGCTGCGGCTGCAAAATACTTTTTCATCATAAATACATATAAGTTAATAACAGAACGCCGCGTGCAAAAACCGCACAAAACCTGACGGCGTCGACTCTTACGCGCCCCAAAGTTAGCAATTCCCGGCCGGATACGCAACCCCGGCGACAAAAAACACAGGCAGGTTCTCACATAGGCAGTTTTTGGGCAGCCCCCGCAAAAAAAGCCATCCGGAACAAATCGCTCCGGATGGCCGCAAATCGGGCAAAGCCCCGAATTACATTTTTCAGGAATTACATTTTTTTCAGATAAACCGCGATCTGCAGTTCCGTCGTTGCGTTGAACAGATCGTCGAGAATGACAGCGGGATCGAGTCCCATCATCTGCGACGGATCGAGTCCCAGCCCGCCGAGCACGTCCTTGAGCAGCTTGACATAGGGCAGCATCATGGCGCGGTCCACATACAGGCGGAACACACCGCCCTCAAAGGTGTACTTGAACGGAATGGCGTAATGGCTGTCGGTCGAAACGACACTCAGCCCCTTATAAGCGCCGAGCATCTTGTCGATCTCGGAAAGAATCTCCATCCCCTCCTGCTTCTCGATCGCCCGGATGAAATCCTTGCTGACGGCAGCGAAGAACAGGTTCGACTCCGTATAGAAACTCAGCGCGCCTTCGGGCAGGACAGCGGCGGTCTCGGCACTCGGAAATACCGATACGGCCTCGGCGAACGTCGGCGAGAAGATCGTCGTCATGATGTCGGCCCCCTCCTCGACCACCACGTCATGGTATTTGGCGGCAAACAAACCGTCGCTATGCAGATCGAGCTGAACCAGACCGCTCGACACGAATTGCGAACCGATGGCCGACACCAAATCCAAGATGGTATTGAACGGCATTACGAACGAACCGGCAGGCATCCCCATGCTCTCCGAGAGATCGATACCGGGAATATTATCCGGATCCGTCCATGCAGCGGCTACTTCCAGATAAAGCCTCGAAGGCTCACCGCCCCACTCGTCGGGCACTTCTTTAAAGTAGTGCGGCGTATAGCTGCCGACCAATTCGGACGATACCTGCGGTTTCTTCACCTTTCCGTCGTCATCGTTACAAGCCGTAAAGGCGACCAAGGCAGCGCACACGACAAACAGGGACGCAATTTTGTGCAAGAGATTTTTCATAAGCGAGATTAGATAGTGTTAATTCAAATGTGCGGCAAAGTTATCTCCGGGGGCTATTATGAACAAATTAATTCATTCGGGGGGGGGATTTTTCAAACGGACAGCAAATTTTTCATCACGAACCGAATCGCCGGAACACAAAAAAGGCCGCGGCACTGATGCCGCGGCCGAAGCCGTTTCGCCGCCCGGACGGATCTCGAACGACTCCCCGAACGGTTTTCGAACGAATCTCCGAACGGATTTCGAACGAACCTCCTGACAGCCCGCCGACCGAACGGTTTTCGAACCATCCGCTCGGACAGATTCCGGACTGTCGTCCGAACCTATTTCGGGCGCCTTCCCGAAGGAGTTTCAGACTGCCATTCGGAGGGGATTCCGCCCCACCGTCCGGACAAATCCCGGACCGCTTCCCGGAGGAATTTCAGGTCGTCATCCCGGACAGATTTCAGGTCGCCGGACGGATTCCGAACCGCCATCCGTACGAACCACAACTCGGACGCACCGCCGCCCCGGAAATCGCACCGAAAAGCGGGCGGCATTCCCGGCGGCGCAACGTGCGGCCGCAACCGCCTTATCCGAACAAGCGGTTCAGCAGCGCCGCCAACCTGTATCCGGCTTTCAGCACCTGCGCCTCGGCGAACTCGTACGAGAAAATGATGAAGTCGCGCGACTCCTCGTACGAAAGCGTCTGACCGGCCTTGGTCCAGTCGTAGATCACGCGGCACTCGCGGGCGCTGTCGGCCAGCCAGTCGCGGGGCGTGCCTTCGGCGATATCGCGTTTTTCCCGCTTCGAACAGCGGTCGAGCTGGTGCCCGTATTCCAGATAATGCCACTTGTTGCTCAGCGTAAGCGCCCACTCGTCCCAATAATTATGCAGGCCGTACTCCTTGCCGCTGAGCGTGAATTTGAAACTCTTGTACCACGGATATTTCACGTGCCCCGGACAGTGCATGTCGCCGACGAGATGTACGATAAAGCGGATCGAGACCGTCACCGTCGAATCGTTTTGATTGCGGTAATCTTCCACTTTCGCAATGCAGTCGTCCAGAAAAGTCATCGCGTCGCCTTCGGGATCGGGCACGTAGTTTCCCCCGGCATCGACCTTGTTGGTGTGCCACGTATTGGTGTGCCTGTAGGCCGGCGTGTGGCGGACCTGATCCATCCACGAGGCATAATAGACGATCGAACGGCTGCCGAGATACTTTTCGATGTTTTTCTTGGCTTTGGGCGTCAGGTTGCATTCGGCGATGTAGGCGATCGCATCGTGGCCGATTTTCCCCCAGCCGAACGCCGTCGCGCACCAACAGCTGAGCACGGCCGTCAGCAGACATACGGATAGTTTTTTCATTTCGAATTAGTTTTAAGGTGATTTCGAAACAAATATAAAGAATAGATGTTAAATAAGCAATAAAAAGCAATTACAATCATTTCTTTTCATGCTTTATCCTATCCATGCAAGCGATACGACGCCGGACGCGATCCGGCCCGACAATAAAAAAAGCCGCGGCACAATGCCGCGGCCTTTCACATAGCTGTCATACAGATCAGTACTCCATCTTGGCAAGACGCTGGTAGCTGTTGTAACGCCACTTGGCGTTCTCCTCAGCGGCAGCGAACAGCTCCTCGGCCTCGGCCGGGAACGACTTCTTGAGCGAAGTGTAACGCACCTCCTTCATCAGGAAGTCGCGGAACTTCGACCAGTCGGGTTCCTTCGAGTCCATCACGAACGGATTCTTGCCCTGCTCTTCGAGCTGCGGATTATAGTGCCACAGGTGCCAGTAGCCGCAGGCCACGGCCTCCTTGCCCACGGTCTGCGTGCGCGTCATGCCGCCCTTGATGCCGTGGTTGATACACGGCGCGTAAGCGATCACGAGCGACGGTCCGGGATAAGCCTCGGCCTCCTTCAGCACGTTGAAGAGCTGCATCTGCGACGCGCCGATCGAAACCTGCGCCACGTATACGTAACCGTAGGTCATGGCAATAGCGCCGAGGTCCTTCTTGCGGATACGCTTACCGGCCGACGCGAACTTGGCGACGGCGCCCACGGGCGTCGATTTCGACGACTGACCGCCGGTATTCGAGTAAACCTCGGTATCCACGACCAGAATATTCACATCCAGCCCCGAAGCCAGCACGTGGTCCACGCCGCCGAAGCCGATGTCGTAACCCCAGCCGTCGCCGCCGATGATCCACTGCGACTTCTTCACCAGCCAGTCCTTCATTTCGAGAATGTCCTTGCAGTAGTCGCAGCCGCAGGCCTCCATCATCGGGATCAGGCGGGCCGAAACCTCGGCCGACTTGGCCGACGAACCGCGCGCGGCGATCCACTCCTGCATGACGCCCTTCAGCTCGTCCGAGCACTTCGTACAGCCTGCGATCGCCTGCTCCATCGACTCCTGAATACGGTCGCGGAGTTTCTCGACGCCCACGTGCATACCCAGACCGAACTCGGCGTTGTCCTCGAAGAGCGAATTGGCCCATGCGGGGCCCTGCCCCTTGTCGTTGGTGCAGTACGGCGTCGAAGGAGCCGAACCCGAATAAATCGAGGTACAGCCCGTGGCGTTGGCCACCATCATCTTCTCGCCGAACAGCTGCGAAATAGCCTTGATATAGGGAGTCTCGCCGCAGCCTGCGCAGGCGCCTGAGAACTCGAAGAGCGGTTGTGCGAACTGCAGGTTCTTGACGCTCTTGGTCTTGTCCACGACCTGCTTGTAGCCGATATTCTTTACGATATAATCCCAATTCTTCTGCTGGGGCAGCTGCGATTCGAGCGGTTTCATCACCAGCGCCTTCTCCTTGGCGGGGCAGACGTCCACGCAGTTGCTGCAGCCCGTACAGTCGAGCGGCGAAATCTGGATGCGGAACTTGTAGTCCTTCGTCTCGCCCAGCCCCTGCTTCCACTCTACGCCCGAAGCGGCTGCTTCGGTCTCCGTTGCGAGGAACGGACGGATCACGGCGTGCGGGCAGACATAGGCGCACTGGTTGCACTGGATACAGTTCTCGATCTTCCATTCGGGCACGTTCACGGCGATGCCGCGCTTCTCGTAGGCGGCCGTACCGTTCTCCCACGTACCGTCCTCACGGCCCGTAAAGGCCGATACGGGCAGGTCGTCGCCCTTCAGGCCGTTGATCGGCTCGACGATCTTGCGCACGAATTCGGGACACGAAGCGTCCGAAACATGCACGAAGCCCTTGTCCTCGATCGAAGCCCACTCGGCAGGAATCTCGACCTTAACGACGGCATCGCCGCCGGCGTCCACGGCCGCATAGTTCATGTTGACGATATCCTCGCCCTTCTTGCCGTAGGACTTCTGGATCGCCTTCTTCATCTGCTCGACGGCCTTGTCGAACGGAATGACGTTGGCGATCTTGAAGAACGCCGACTGCATGATCGTGTTGGTGCGCGAACCCAGTCCCAGCTCGGCGGCGATCTTCGTGGCGTTGATGATATAGAAGTTGATCTTGTTCTTGGCGAGGTAAGCCTTCATGTGCGCGGGCAGCGTCTCGCAGGTCGTAGCGGCGTCGTGCACCGAGTTGAGCAGGAACGAGCCGCCGGCCTTCAGGCCCTTGAGCACGTCGTACTTGTCCACATACGAAGGCACGTGGCAGGCCACGAAGTCGGGCGTGGTGACCAGATAGGGCGAAGTGATGGGCAGGTCGCCGAAACGCAGGTGCGACGAGGTGTAGCCGCCCGATTTCTTCGAGTCGTAGGAGAAGTATGCCTGACAGTATTTGTTCGTCGTGCCGCCGATGATCTTGATCGAGTTCTTGTTGGCGCCCACCGTACCGTCGGCGCCCAGACCGAAGAAGAGCGCTTCGAACGTGCCGGGCTTGGCCAGCGAGATCTCCTCGCCCACGGGCAGCGAACGGAACGTCACGTCGTCCACGATACCCACCGTGAACTGGTTCTTGGGTTCGTTGGCCGCGAGGTTCGTGAACACGGCCAGCATCTGCGCCGGCGTGGTGTCCTTCGACGAAAGACCGTAACGGCCGCCGATGATGAGCGGCTTGTTCTTGCACGGGCAGGTGGCGAAAGCCTCCACCACGTCGAGGTAGAGCGGATCGCCGTTGGCTCCCGGCTCCTTGGTGCGGTCCAGCACGCAGATGCGCTTCACGCTTTCGGGCAGCACCTCCATCATGTATTTCACCGAGAAGGGACGGTAGAGGTGAACGGTCACGACACCCACCTTCCCGCCTTTGGCGTTCAGGTAATCGACCGTCTCCTTGAGGGTCTCGGTCACCGAACCCATCGCGATCACGATGTTCTCGGCGTCTGCGGCTCCGTAGTATACGAAGGGCTTGTACTCGCGGCCGGTGATCTTCGAAATCTCGCGCATCGCGTCTGCGACCATGTCGGGCACGGCGTCGTAGAAGGTGTTGGCGGCTTCGCGGGTCTGGAAATAGATGTCGGGGTTCTGGGCCGTACCGCGCGTCACGGGGTGTTCGGGGTTGAGCGCACGCTGGCGGAAGGCCTTCAGCGCGTCGCGGTCGAGCATCGCCGTCAGGGCGGCTTCGTCGATCAGCTCGATCTTCTGGATCTCATGCGAGGTACGGAAACCGTCGAAGAAGTGCAGGAACGGCACGCGCGACTTGAGCGCCACGATGTGCGCCACGCCCGCGAGGTCCATCACCTCCTGTACGGACGAGGTGGCGATCATCGCGAATCCGGTCTGGCGGGTCGCCATGACGTCCTGATGGTCGCCGAAAATAGACAGCGACTGCGCGGCCAGCGCGCGGGCCGACACGTGGAACACGCCGGGAAGCAGCTCGCCGGAGATCTTGTACATATTCGGAATCATCAGCAGCAGGCCCTGCGACGCGGTAAACGTCGAAGTGAGGGCGCCGCTCTGGAGCGAACCGTGCACAGCGCCTGCGGCGCCCGCCTCGGACTGCATCTCCACGACTTTCACCGTTTCGCCGAAAATATTTTTACGACCTTGTGCGGCCCACTCGTCCACGAGCTCGGCCATGGTCGAGGAGGGCGTGATGGGGTAAATCGCCGCAACTTCCGAGAACATGTATGCAACATGCGCCGCAGCGTAATTACCGTCACACGTGATAAATTTCTTTTCTGCCATTTTGTTAAAATTTTAGATGATATTGTGTGTGTTTTCTGAATTCAGGACAGAATGCGTTGCAAAGATAGCAAATCCGGCGGAAATAACAGTCCGATTTCAGAACAAAAAATCAGGAATTTTTACCATTCGGGGTGTTAGCGGAATAACACTCAAGGTTGTTAATTTTTTAACACAAACCTGCGGAAATCACGGAGTTGCAAAACCGGTTTACCCATAGCGCGTTACCACGGCGGCACACTTTCCGGCGCTCCGCCTCGCCTCCTCCGGGGAGCGTCTCCCGGCTCCAGAACAGACGCACATTCCATTCCGTGCCAAAATAACGCAAAACAGCTTGCATTGAGCAAATTCGGGTTTAACGGATGGGTTGTTCGGGCAGTGCAATTGCAGATCGGGAAAATTTTTCTACTTTTGTTCCCCGAATTCGTTCTTTACATATCGTCATATGTCAACGATGTATTGGGACCCTAAAATCTGGTAAATTTTTTGCAATCCCGCAATATCCGTCGTACCCCGAAGGGTGCGTGCTGTAATTTGTGGGATTGAAGGCTTACCAGAGCCGTAGGGTCCGCAGATTCGGCAGCACTCTTCCCGTTTTCCTGCCGCAGCACACCGTACCATATGCGGCGGCAGGATTTATGGATTCACAATCCCCAAACTTCATAGTCACAGAATCCATCAAACAAATGAGGCGTCACTACTATTCCTGCCGCCGCTTTTTTACTATCTTTGCAGCCATATGATCGAATACAAAAAGAAAATACTGGCGAACGGACTCACGGTCGTCGTCAACCGCGACCCGGTCTCGAAGCTCGCCGCGGTAAACATCCTCTATAAAGCAGGCGCACGCAACGAAAATCCCGAACGCACGGGGTTCGCGCATCTGTTCGAACACCTCATGTTCCGCGGCACGCGCCGCATACCCAACTTCGACCTGCCGGTGCAGATGGCCTGCGGCGACAACAACGCTTTCACCAACAACGACTATACCGATTTCTACATCACCCTGCCGAAAGACAACGTCGAGACGGCCCTGTGGCTCGAAAGCGACCGCATGGAGGGGCTCGACATCACGCCCGAAAAACTTGAAACCGAGAAGCGCGTGGTGATCGAGGAGTTCCGCCAGCGCTACCTCAACCAGCCCTACGGCGACCAACCGATGCTGCTGCGGGCGCTGGCCTACAAGGTCCACCCCTACCGCTGGGCCACCATCGGGCTGACGCCCGAACATATCGCCCAAGCGACGCCCGACGAGGTGCAGGCCTTCTACCGCGCCCACTACCGCCCTTCGAACGCCATTCTTTCGATCTCGGCCGACATTGACGAAGAGAAGATGCTCGATCTGGCCGAAAAGTGGTTCGAGCCGCTCGCCAACCGGCCTGCGGCCCCGGACCACATCCGTCAGGAACCGGTCCAGACCGCACCACGCCGCGAGGTCGCCGAGCGCGACGTCCCCGCCACGACGGTTTCGCTGGCCTTCCACATGGGCGGACGCACCTCGCCCGACTTCTACATCGCCGACCTCGTGTCGGACCTGCTGGCCGGCGGCGACTCGGCGCGGCTCTACACCCATCTGGTCAAGGAGCAGCGGCTGCTCTCGTCGGTGAACGCCTACATTTCGGGCGACGTCGATCCCGGACTCTTCGTCTTCACGGGCCAGCTCCTGCCGGAGACGACACCCGAACAGGCCGAAGCGGCCTTCCGCGCCGAAATCGAAGCGCTCCGGACCCGGCCTGCGACGGATTACGAGGTCGAGAAGGTCAAAAACAAGTTCGAAGCCAACACGCTCTTCGGCGAACTGAACGTAATGAACAAGGCGATGAACCTCGGCTTCTACGAGATGCTGGGCGACCTGCCGCTCGTCAACCGCGAGGTTGCGGCCTACCGGGCCGTCACTACCGACGACATCATCGACTTCAGCCGCCGCACGTTCCGGCCCGAAAACTGTTCCACCCTCATTTACAAAGCAAGCAAATGACACAACCGCCTCTCGTAATACCCGCGACCGTCGAGGTCCCGCAGGCCGAAAAGACGACGCTCGCCAACGGCGCCACGCTCTACACGCTCGCCTCGGACGACTTCGAAGTGCTGCGCATCACCTTCGTGTTCCGCGCCGGATCGGCCGTGCAGCGGGTTCCCTTCTCGGCATCGGCCGCGGCGAACATGCTCGCAGAAGGCACGCGCGACATGACGGCGCAGCAGATCGCCGAACAGCTCGACTATTACGGCTCCTATTTCGACGTCAACATCGACCGGGACTACGCCTATATCAGCTTCTGCACGCTCTCCAAATTCTTCGGACAGACGCTGGCCGTGGCCGAGCAGGTGCTCCTGCATCCGACATTTCCGGAGGAGGAGCTGCGCACCTACTGCGCCAAGCGCAAACAGCGGCTGGCCATCGAGCGTACGAAAGTGGACGTCGAAGCCCGCGAAGCGTTCGCCCGGACGATGTTCGGTCCCGAACACCCCTACGGCATTTCGGCCGACGAAAACGATTACGACCGCCTGACGCGGGCCGACGTCGCGGAATTCTACGCCCGCCATTACACGGCCGCCAACGGCTTCGTGGTGTGCAGCGGACGCATCGGCGAGCAGGAACGGGAAGCCGTGGCCGCCCTCGCGGAGCGGCTGCCGCGGTCGGAGTCCGAAACCGGGACGCCGTTTCCGGCGCCCGTAACCCGGCACGAAGCCTTCGTCGAACACCCCGGCGCCGTGCAGTCTTCGATCCGCATCGGACGCATGCTCTTCCCGCGCCAGCATCCCGACTTCTTGGGCATGCAGGTCGTGGCGTCGGTGCTGGGCGGCTACTTCGGATCGCGCCTGATGCAGAACCTGCGCGAAGAGCGCGGCTACACCTACGGCGTGGTGGCCGCCATGGTCAATTTCGAACAGGCGGGCTACTTCGCCGTCGCAACGCAGGTCGGCACCGACGTCACGCGCGACGCCCTGCGGGAGATCTACGCCGAAATCGAACGGCTGCGCACGGAGCCGATGCCCGACGAGGAACTTTCGCTGGTCAAGAACATCATGATCGGCGAAATGATGCGCATTCTCGACGGTCCGTTCGGCATCGCCGACGTCACGATCGAAAACATCCTCTGCGGCTGGGACCACACCGTCATCGGCGAGAACATCCGCCGCATACAGGCCATGACGCCCGCCGACATACAGCGTCTGGCGCAGAAATACCTCGCGCGCGAGGATCTGGTGACCGTCATCGCAGGCGACCCCATCCCGGAGGAGCGGCAGGCCCCGGAAGAAAAGGCGGATCGCCAGTGACGCGCAGCCGAATTTCACCCCGGCGGCCGCAGCAGCGCACAGACAGAACAGTAAGCGGAAGCCCCGACCATACGGAACCGGCAACAAAAAAGCATCCCTCAACGGGATGCTTTTTATTTCAATGCAGGCATATGACGCATGGCCGCAGGCTTATGATCGCACAACGTATGACCGCAGACGCATAATGCACGGCGCATGATGCACGGCGCATGATGCACGGCGCACGGACTCCGAACGGCTACGTTCTGTTCGCCGCAACCCAGTCGGTCAGCTCCACGAAGTCGGCGACCGAAAGCTGCTCGGCGCGCTGCGTGAAGAAAGGATGCTCCGCGCCGCCGAAATTGCCGAATACCGACCGCAGCGAGTTGCGGATCATCTTGCGCCGCTGTCCGAAGGAGGCTTTCACGACTTTCACGAACAACGTTTCGTCGCAGGCGAGCCGCTCGACGCCGTTGCGGCGCAGGCGGATCACCGCGCTCTTGACCTTGGGCGGCGGATTGAAAACCGTCTCATTGACCGTAAAAAGATACTCGATGTCGTACCACGCCTGCAAAAGCACCGAAAGAATGCCGTACTCCTTCGAGCCGGGAGGTTCGGCCAGCCGCACGGCGACCTCCTTCTGGATCATGCCGACGCATTCAGGCACCAGATCGCGGTTCTCCAGCACCTTGAAGAATATCTGCGAAGAGATATTGTAGGGAAAATTGCCGATGATTTTCAGCCCTCCGGGAAACAGTTCGCGCAGGTTCATCTTCAGGAAGTCGCCTTCCATCAGACGCGGCGTGAATTCGGGGTAATGCGCATGCAGGTATTCGACGCTTTCCGGGTCGATCTCGGCCCCGTAGGTGACGATGTCGTCGCGCCTGAGCAGAAACTGCGTCAGCACGCCCATGCCGCACCCGACCTCCAGCACGTCGCAGCGCCCGGCAGCTTTCGCCCCCTGCCCGGCATCCGGCGTAACATCCGGCTCTATACCCGACACACCCTCCGGCCCTGTCTCCTGCGCAACATCCCGCCCGGCACCCGCCACGACACCCGATTCCGTACTCTGCACGACATCTGGTCCGGCACCCGCAGCGACATCCGGCCCGGCAGCAATTTCCGCCGTCCGGCCATCGACTGCGACTGCGGCATCCCCGGTTGCGGCCGCTGCACCCGTCTCGGCAGCGTTTCCGGTCCCTCTTTTCGCTGCAATGATTACGGCCGTCTCCGGCTCCTCCGGTCCTCTCCCAGCCGCAGCCTGCCCGTCCGCTCCGGGAAGAGCGGCAACAGCAGGAGCTGTCCGCAGCCGGATCTCTCCGCCCGAAAGTGAGTCGCAGATTTTGCGCGCAATATTCAGATCGACCAGAAAATGCTGGCCCAGCGCCTTTTTAGCCCTTACTTCACTCATTCTATTTCAGCAATTCATAATAACAGCCGTCCACGAACGCTCCGTTCCCGACAAAAGCGCGGTGCATCGTCCCCACGAAACGGAATCCGGCTTTGTCCAGCACCCGCTGCGAAGCGGGATTCGAGACGTATGCGGCGGCAAAGATACGAATTATCGGGGTATTTGCGAAAACCCACTCCGCGGCCCGCGCCACGGCGGCGGTCATAACGCCCCGTCCCCGGTACGAGACCCCGGTACGAAGCCCCGATCCGACAGCCGATTCCGGCGTTGAACCGCCCGACATCCGTCCCCGGCGCCAACCCGATGCCGCCCACGGCTTTGCCGCCGATCACTACGGCGAAATCCTCCGGCGGGGGGGGGCTGCGTAATGAAGGCGTGCGCATCGCCCGGCGAATAGGGACCCTGCAGCTTCCGAAAATTCCCGGCCAAGACAACCGCATCGATCTTCCGGAAAATTTTCCGAAGTTCCCGGCCCTCCGCCTCAGCCCTCTCCAAAAAAATCCGCCGGGCGCAATGTCCGGCGGATAACTCTCAGCGCTTCTGTCTGCGCGATTTCTTCTTCTCCTGCCGCTCCTTGGCCCGGCGTTCGAGCCGCACGCGGCGCTGCGTCAGGCGGAACGTGTAGAGCAGGCCCACGAAACCCACACCCAGCAGCGTAATCCAGAACCAGACGGCAATGCCCCGTTCCATATACTCCAGCGCGTAAATCACGCCCGCGACCGCCGCGATCATCATCACGAGACGGACGATCTGCATAACATTCGTTTTCCTCATATCACTCCTTATTTTACACGTTTCCGACTCCGGGCGCCGGCCGCCGCAACCGCCGCGCCGCACGGACCGGCACACAAAACCGCACGCAAAACCGCTGCACGGACCCGCGCGCACCGATCGTCCTCTTCCCCGCGCGCCATACGCCACAAAACAACTGCGTCGCCCTGCCGGAAAACACGGTCTCCACGCTCCGAAACAACTGTAAAGCGCCCCGTCAAGGAATCTGGTGCCGGTTCACCTCGTCGAGGTGCCTGCACTTGCGCTTATGGCATTCGTTGTACACCATACCCGCGCCGGCCAGTGCGAACAGCACCGCCACGATCAGGTCGAAAATACAGTTTTTGTTCGACAAAGCCCAGAATATATTGACACCGAGCCACACGAGCGTCACAATCAGGAAAATCACGGCAACAGTAAAAGTCTTTTTGTTCATAGGCGTATTTGTTAAGTTAGTCCATTCCTCGGAACAGTGACGCAACAGCCGCGGGACAGCAGGTCGGTACAGGGCGTCAGTTACCCTGCTCGCACATGAATTTGATACGCACCAGACGTATCTCCTCCTCGGTATAGTCGGCCCCCAGTTCGTCGATGGCCGCATCGAGAGAGTCGCTCTCGGCGTCCTCCTTGAAATAGAGGTATATGTCCTCGATCTTGTCCTCGTCCATAAACTCCCGGAGGTAATAGGAGATGTCGAGCTTCGTGCCCGAATTGACGATTCCCTCGATCTCGGTCAGCAGTTCGTCGAAGTCGAGATCCTTGGCACGGGCGATGTCCTCGAAATCCATCTTCCGGTCGATCGACTGGATGATGAAGATCTTGTTGCCCGACTTGTTGCCGACCGACTTGACGATCATGTCCTGCGGGCGGATGATCTCCTTCTCCTCGACATAGGCCTTGATCAGCTTGATGAACTCCTCGCCGAACTTGCGGGCCTTGCCCACGCCGACGCCGGTAATGTTCTGCATCTCTTCGAGGGTAATCGGGTACTGCACGGCCATATCTTCGAGCGACGGGTCCTGAAAGATGACGAACGGCGGCAGTCCGTGCTGCTTGGCGACCTTCTTGCGCAGGTCCTTGAGCATCGAGAACAGCTCCTCGTCCGCAGCGCCGCCCTTGCCCATCGGAGCCACGGCCTCGGCCTCCCGCTCCTCCTCGTCGTAATTGTGGTCGAGCGTCACCGTCACGGGGAACGGCATGGCGATGAAATTCTCGCCCTTGCGGTTCACCGAGATCAGTCCGTAATTCTCGATATTCTTGTCCACCAGTCCGAGGATGAGCGCCTGACGCAGTACGGCACCCCAGAAGGTGGCGTCGTGCTCGGCGCCTGCGCCGAACCACTTGCTCTTGTTGTGACCGTAACTCTTTATCAGCGCCGTGGTCTTGCCCGTCAGCACATTCACCAGATAGTCGCCCTTGAACTTGTCGCCGATGTCGCGCAAAGCCTCCAGCAGCATCTTCAGCGCGGCCTTGGCGTCGATCTTTGGACGCGGATTGCGGCAGTTGTCGCAGTTGCCGCAGTTCTCCTCCGTATACTCCTCGCCGAAATAGTGCAGCAGCGTCTTGCGGCGGCACATCGAACTCTCGGCGTAGGACACCGTCTCCTGCAGCAGCAGTTTGCCGATCTCCTGTTCGGCGATGGGCTTGCCCTGCATGAACTTTTCGAGTTTCTGAATGTCCTTGTAACTGTAGAAGGTCAGGCAGTAGCCTTCGCCGCCGTCACGGCCGGCGCGGCCCGTCTCCTGATAATAGCCTTCGAGCGACTTGGGTATGTCGTAATGGATCACATAACGCACGTCGGGCTTGTCGATGCCCATGCCGAATGCGATCGTGGCGACGATTACGTCGGCGCGCTCCATCAGGAAATGGTCCTGATTGGCGGCGCGTGTCGCGGCGTCCATGCCGGCGTGGTAGGCCAGCGCCTTGATGCCGTTGGCCACGAGCAGTTCGGTCAGCTCCTCGACCTTCTTGCGGCTCAGGCAGTAGATGATGCCGCTCTTGCCCTCGTTCTGCTTGATGAAACGGATGATGTCGCGGTCCACGTTGTGCTTGGGCCGGATTTCGTAATAGAGGTTCGGGCGGTTGAACGACGACTTGAAGACCGAAGCGTCGGACATGCCCAGATTCTTCTGAATGTCCAGCTGCACCTTGGGCGTGGCAGTAGCCGTCAGGGCGATCAGCGGCGCAGGACCGATTTCGTTGATGATCGGGCGTATGCGGCGGTACTCAGGCCGGAAGTCGTGCCCCCACTCCGAGATGCAGTGCGCCTCGTCGATGGCGTAGAACGACACCTTTATTTTATGCAGGAAGGCCACGTTGTCCTCCTTGGTCAGCGACTCAGGGGCGAAATAGAGCAGCTTGGTCTTTCCCGACAGCACATCGGCGCGCACCTGCGCCACGGCGGTCTTGTTGAGCGACGAGTTGAGGAAATGGGCGATCCCCGAATCGGCCGAGAAGGTGCGCATGGCGTCCACCTGATTCTTCATCAGCGCGATAAGCGGTGAAATGACGATCGCCACGCCGTCCATGATCAGGGCGGGCAGTTGGTAGCACAGGGACTTTCCGCCGCCCGTCGGCATAAGCACGAACGTATCGTTTCCCTCCAGCACATTGCGGATCACAGCCTCCTGATTCCCTTTGAACGACGAAAAGCCGAAGTACTCCTTCAGTTTGTCGTGCAGCAGGGACAATTCATTTTGTTTCATTTCGCCGATTCTACTCTTTATTCACAAATTCTTAGGTAAAGTTAGCAAAAAATTCGGAATTTCGCACCATCTACCGATAAAAATTCAGCGTTCCGGCGATTGGAGCAAGTCCGGCCGCGCCCGGCACAACGAAATGGTTTCGTTTCTTTCCGATACGGACACATGAACGGGCGGCCCGGAAAAATGGCATATTCTATGCAAAAGAGTCCTCCGATTCCCTGCAAACAGTTTACCGTCCGACACTTATTAACCGACATAACCAGTCAGCCATGAAAAAACGCTTACTATCCGCACTGCTGTTCACCGCCGCACTGAGCCTCCCCGCCACCGCGCAGACGCTCCCCGCACGACCCGCCCCGGAAGGCTCCGACACACGACCGGCACCCCGAACAAGCGCCGCCGAGATCGACGACGCCAACAACGCCGCTTCGCCGGAAGAAGTCTCGAAGAAGATCACCCGGTTCGAGAAGATTCTCGCCGCGCTGCCCAAATTTTCGGGCTATGCACAGATCGGCTACACCTACCAGACCAACGTCGGGGGAACGGACGGCAAAAATTCGTCGTCGTTCAACGTCAAGCGCATGCGTCTGATCCTCACGGGCGACATCTCCCGTACGTTCGACTACAAGATGCAGTTCGAGGGCTTCTCCAGCTCGGCCGACCAGCAGGGCAAGGCGCTCATCACCGTGCAGGACATGTACCTGCGGGCCAAAATCCGCCCCCAGATACACATCTGGGCCGGCCAGTTCCCCGTTCCGCTGACCATCGAGAATTACGACATCTCGCCCGGCACGCTCGAAGTCCCCAACTTCTCGCACGCCATTCTCAAAATGGTCTGCCGCAACGCCGTGTCGGGCTACAACACCTACGGCCGCGACTGCGGCCTGCAAGCCACGGGCGCGTTCCTGCACCGCGACGGCTGGGACATGCTCACCTACAACCTCGCCCTCTTCAACGGCTCGCAGATGAACCGTTCGGACGACAACAAGTCGAAAGACATCGTGGCGCGCCTCACGTTCTTCCCTCTCAGGGAGCTGCGCATTTCAGGCTCGGTGAACTGGGGCGAATACACCAACAACACGGTTTCGAAGGACTATATCCCCATGACGCGCTACGCCGCCGGCTTCTGGTACGACAGCGAACACATCCTCGTCCGGGCCGAATACGCGCACACCGGCTCCTCCGCGGCCTACACAGACAAGACGACGGGGGAAAAGACACGCGGCAAGGTAGACGAACAGATGTACTACCTCATCGCAGGCTACAAATTCAAGGGCAAATACATGCCCGTAATCCGCTACGACGTCTTCAACGGCAAACGCAACACCTACCTACCCGGCTCGGTCGGCAAGCAGCAGGACTTTCTGGTGGGCTTCCTCTACATGCCCATTCCGCGGCTGAAGGCGCAGGCTGCATGGACGCTTTCGAAATACTCGGCGGCGGGAGCCAAGAACGGCAACGGCTTCGAAGTGGCGCTGATCGGATTCTTCTGACGCCCGGCCCGATTGTCCCCGCAGTTGCCGGGACAACATCGCCGCACGCTCCGGCCCGCACGCCCGGCCGCCGGGGAACATTTCCGCGGCCGTTCGGAACCTTTTTGCCGCCGCTGCGGACAATTTCCGGACTTCGCCCCCTTTCCGGAGAGAATTATGGCCCCGCGGTTTGGAGTTTTTACCTACTTTATATACCTTTGTTGCGACGGCCCCGGCCCGCAGCCTTCCCGTTCCGGCTCATCGGCCCGAATACGGAACCGCTTCGGGATGAAGGGGCTGCAAACTTAACCATGCAGCAACATGCGCCTATACACAAGCGAACTTGTCAAGAAATATAAAGCCCGTACGGTCGTCGATCACGTCTCGATCGACGTCAATCAGGGCGAGATCGTCGGACTGCTCGGCCCCAACGGAGCGGGCAAGACCACGACCTTCTATATGATCGTGGGACTCATCAAGCCCAACGAAGGACGCATTTTTCTGGAAAACGACGAGGGACAGGTCGCCGAGCTGACCAACGAACCGGTCTACAAGCGCGCGCAGATGGGCGTGGGCTATCTGGCGCAGGAAGCGTCGGTTTTCCGCCGCCTGTCGGTCGAGGACAACCTCCGCGCCGTGCTCGAAATGACCGAATATTCGAAGGAGTATCAGGCCGAGCGCGTCGAATCGCTGATCGAGGAGTTCCGCCTGCAGAAGGTCCGCAAGAGCCTCGGCATCCAGCTTTCGGGCGGTGAACGCCGCCGCACGGAGATCGCGCGCGCCGTGGCCATCAACCCGGCGTTCATCCTGCTCGACGAACCCTTCGCGGGCGTGGACCCGATCGCCGTCGAGGACATCCAGTCGATCGTGGCGACGCTCAAGCACAAGAACATCGGTGTGATCATCACCGACCACAACGTCGACGAGACGCTGGCCATCACCGACCGCACCTACCTGCTCTACGAAGGCAAGATCCTCAAAACCGGCACCGCCGAGGAGCTGGCCGCCGACCCGATGGTCCGCAAGGTCTATCTGGGCCAGCACTTCGAGCTGAAAAAGAGCCACCAACTGACGCAGGAGATGAAAAACCGCAAAACTCCGCAGGAATAACGGCCGAAACACGAAATCAGGGATGCGGGGCTTTTGCACCGGCATCCCCGCTCAATCATATATCACCCATAATGGATAAGACGGTTCCATCGGGCCGCGTCAAAGGCACGCTGACGCCGCCCTGCTCGAAAAGCTACGCACAGCGCGCCTTGGCGGCATCGCTTCTCTGCGAAGAGACCTCCGTGCTGCGCAACATCGAGTTCTGCAGCGACACGCGCTCGGCGTTGCAGTGCATCGAGACGCTCGGCGCCCGCGTGACCCGGATCGGCGAAGAGACGCTTTCGATCGAAGGCGGGCTGCGCCCGCAGGGGCACACGCTCCGCGTCGGCGAGTCGGGTCTTTCGACACGCCTATTCACCCCCATCGCTTCGCTCTGCGGCACGCCGATCACCATCGAAGGCGAGGGCACGCTGCTCCGCCGCCCGATGGAGATGATGACAGGACCGCTGCGCACGCTGGGCGTCCGGGTGCGCGACAACGGCGGATTCCTGCCCTTCGAAGTCCGCGGACCGATCCGCGGCGGCGAGGTCGACGTGGACGGCTCGGTTTCGTCGCAGTTCATCACGGGACTCATGCTGGCGCTGCCGCTGGCCCGACACGACACCACGATCCATGTGCGGAGCGCGGTTTCGACCCCTTATCTGGACATGACCATAGACACCGCGGCCCGTTTCGGCGTGGAAATCTGCCATAACGATTACGAAGAGTTCTACATCGAAGGCGGCCAGCGTTACAGCCCGGCCTGCCTGAGCATCGAGGGCGACTGGAGCGCGGCGGCCATGCTGCTGGTGGCCGGCGCCGTCGCCGGAGAGGTTACAGTACGGAATATCTCGATGCTCTCGAAGCAGGCCGACACGGCCGTCTGCACGGCGCTGGTCCGGGCCGGCGCCGCCGTCATCAACGAAGCCGATTCGGTGACGGCGATCAGCCGCCCGCTGCACGGCTTCGAATTCGACGCCACCAACTGCCCCGACCTCTTCCCCGCCCTTGCGGCCCTCGCCGCATGGCAGGGGGCTTCGGCGCAGCATACGCTCGGCTTCACGGTGGGCTACGGCATGGGCAACGGCCGCTCCCCGCCCTTGCGGCCCTCGCCGCGGCGGCCGACGGCGTCAGCACGATCCGCGGCACTTCGCGGCTGCTGCACAAGGAGAGCAACCGCGCCGAGGCGATCCGCGAAGAATACGCCAAAGTAGGTATCGAAGTGGACATCTCGGAAGAGGACGTCATGCGCATCCGCGGCGGCAAAATCCGCCCGGCGCGCGTTTCGAGCCACGACGACCACCGCATGGCCATGTCGATGGCGGTCTCGGCGCTGCGCTGCGACGGGCAGATAACGATCGAAAACGCCGAGTGCGTAGCCAAGAGCTACCCCGGCTTCTTCGAAGACCTTGAAAAAATCAGAGTTTAAAGCCATGAACATTTTCGGTCATAACTTCAGGCTCGCCATCTGGGGCGAGTCGCACGGCCAGCAGATCGGCATCTCGATCGACGGCATTCCGGCAGGCGTTCCGCTTTCGGCGGAGGATTTCGAAACCGACCTCGCACGCCGGCGCAGCGGCGCGCGCGGCACCACGCCGCGCCGCGAACCCGACATCCCGCAGATCGTGTCGGGACTCTACAACGGCATGACCACGGGCGCCCCGCTGACCATCGAGTTCGCCAACCGCGACACCCACTCGCAGGACTACGCCAACGTGATGCGCCACTACCGGCCCTCGCACGCCGACATGGTGGCCTACCACAAATTCAACGGCTTCAACGACCCGCGCGGCGGCGGCCACTTCTCGGCCCGCCTGACCGTGGCGCTCACGGCCGCAGGCGTGGTCGCCAAGAAGATACTGCCGCCGGGCGTGACCTTCGACACCCGCGTCGCGGAGATCGGAGGCTGCACCGACCCGGAGGGTTTCGACGAGGTGCTGCGCGCCGCGGCCGCCGAGCAGGACTCCGTAGGCGGCATCATCGAATGCCGCGTACAGGGCGTCCCGCTGGGGCTGGGACAACCCTTCTTCGACTCGGCCGAAAGCATGATCGCCCACCTGCTCTTCTCGGTTCCCGCCGTCAAGGGCGTGGAATTCGGCAGCGGCTTCGCCGGGGCGCGCATGCGCGGCTCCGAGAACAACGACCCGTTCCTCGACGTCGAAGGCACGACAGCGACCAACAACGCGGGCGGCATCAACGGCGGACTGACCAACGGCAACGAACTCGTCGTCCGCGCCGCCGTCAAGCCCACGCCGAGCATCGGCCGCGAACAGATGACCTACAATCTGGCCACGAACAAGGTCGAGCCGCTGATGATCCGCGGCCGCCACGACGTCTGCGTCGCCCTGCGGGGCGCGGTGGTCGTCGAAGCCGCCGTAGCCATCGCGCTGGCCAACTTCATCCGCTAATGACCACGCGCCGCGACATACTCGGCCGTATTTCGGCACGCCTCGCGCCCCTCTACGGGGCGCGTGAAGCACGGAGCATCGCCCTCGTCGCCGTCTCGGAGCTGTCGGGGCTGAGCGCGTCGGCCCTGCTGACCGATCCCGGCGCGCCGCTCGAAATCGCGGAGCTGGACGACATCCTCAGCCAGCTGGCCGCAGGCCGTCCGGTGCAGTATGTCGTGGGGCGCACGGAGTTCTGCGGCCGCACGTTCGCCGTGCACGAAGGGGTGCTGATTCCCCGGCCCGAAACCGAAGAGCTGGCGGCATGGATCGCGCAGGCCGAAACCGAAGCCGCCACTCTGCTCGACGTGGGCACCGGAAGCGGCTGCATCGCGGCCACCCTCGCGCTGGCGCTGCCCGGCGCGCAGGTATATGCGGCGGACATCTCCGACACGGCGCTGGAAACCGCCGCCCGCAACTGCCGGGCGCTCGGCGCCGGGGTCATCCTGCGCAAGGCCGACGCCCTGAGCGATCTGGCCGAAGTCTTTCCGGGACCGTTCGACGTCATCGTCTCCAACCCGCCCTACGTGCCGCAGAGCGACCTGCCCGCGATGCACGTCAATGTGCGGGAATACGAGCCGCACGAAGCGTTATTCGTCCCCGACGACGACCCGCTGCGCTTCTACCGCGCCATCGCCCGCGCCGGACGGCGGACGCTCCGCCCCGGCGGCAGGCTCTACTTCGAAATTTACGAACGCTTCGCCGACGCCATGCGCCGCATGCTCGGCGAAGAGGGATATACGGACACCGAGGTCCGCGAAGACCTCAACGGCAAACCCCGCATGATATGCAGCCGCCTGAAGTAAAAACGACCGGGAAACGCGCCAAAACGCCCGAACAGGCCCTCGCCGCACTCATGCGGCTCTGTGCGCGCGCAGAAAAGTCGCAGGACGACGCCCGGCGGCTGATGCGCGGCTGGGGGCTTGCTGAGCGCGAGGGCGAGCAGGTGCTGGCGCGGCTCGTCCGCGACCGCTTCATCGACGACGGCCGTTACGCCGAAGCTTTCGTGCGCGACAAACTGCGGCTGAGCGGCTGGGGCGAATACAAGATCCGCACGGCCCTGCAGCGCAAGCGTATCGACAGGGAGCTGATCGACGCGGCGCTGGCGCAGGCCGACCGTCAGGATATGGCCGGCCGGCTGCGGCAGCAGCTGGAACGCAAGATGCGGACGACCAGACATACGACACAATACGAACTCAAAACCAAACTGATACGTTACGGGCTTTCGCTGGGATACGACTACGAGACGGTGCTCGACAGCGCCGCCGCGCTCGTGACGGACACGGAGACATGCGACGAATTCTGACATTACTGCTTTTCACGACGATCTGCTCCGGGGCGCAGGGCCAGCGGCTCAACCCCGGAGATTACATATATCCGATCCGCGGCGTCGCGGGGCTTTACTCGGCCAACTTCGGCGAAATGCGTCCCGGACACTTCCACGGCGGCATAGACATCAAGACCGACGGCGGCGAGGGCAAACCCCTCGTGGCCGTGGCCGACGGTTACGTCTCGCGCGTGAGCGTCAGCCCGTCGGGCTACGGACGGGCGATATACCTCACGCTCGGCAACGGCACGACGGCCGTATACGGCCACCTGCAACGGTTCCGCGGCGACATCGAAAAACACGTCCGCGACGAACGCTTCCGCCGCCGCGCGAACAGCGTCGATCTCTGGTTCGGCCCCGGCGCATGGCCCGTCGCACAGGGCGACACGATCGGATTTTCGGGCAACAGCGGTTCGTCGCTGGGTCCCCATCTGCATTTCGAACTGCGCGACACCCCGACCCAGCGGCTCTACAACGTCGTGCGCGAAGGCGTCGTCCGCCCCGACGACGACCTGCCGCCCCGCATCATGCGCATCCACTACATCGAGGTGGACAGCGTGCAGGGCGTTCCCGTCCACGGCAGTCCGGAGAGCTACGCCGTCGTCCGCGAAGCGGAAGGCCGCTACCGGCTGACGCGCGAAGAGCCTGTCGGCACGGGACGCAAAGGCTATTTCGTCCTCGAAGCCAGCGACCGCCGCAACGGGGTGCACAACACCTTCGGACTATGGAGGGCGAGCATGTCCGTGGACGGCGATCCCCGGTTCGAATACCGCATGAACGGCTTCACGCACGACCTTTCGCGCTGCTGCGACGCCGTGAGCCACTACCCCATGCAGCTCACCTCGCGCAACGAGGTGATCCGGCTGGCGCAGCTGGCCGAATCGCCCGACTGCTTCTATCCCGTCATGCGGGAGCGCGGCCTCGTCCGCACCGCCGAGGGCGAGAAACGGCGCATCCGCATCGAAGCCGAAGACGACTGCGGCAACCGCTCGCAGCTCGAATTCGACATTCTCGGCCGCACGGAAACGCTCCGCGCCGAAGCCGACAGCACGGCCGTCGTCCTGCGGCCCGAAAAGGCGGCTTTGGTCCGTGCGGGCCGCGATCTGACGGCCCGCATCCCCGCAGGAGCGGTCTACGAACCCATTTTCTGCCGCCCGGAACAGCGTCAAGCCCCCGCATCCGACTCCACGGCGGCGATCCTCTCGCCCGCCTACCGCATCCTCGGCGCCGAAACGCCCCTGCGCCGCCCGATGACGGTCTCCGTACACGCCTTCGTGCCCGACGACATGCAGTCCCGTACGGTTCTTGCGACCCGTACGGCCAAAGGACGCATCGCCTGCATCGGCGGCAGATACGCCGACGGCGCCGTGACGGCGACGACCCGCACCACGGGCGACATCTTCGTCGCCGCCGACATCATACCGCCGCGCATCCGGCCGCTCTTCAGCGAAGGGGCCGACCTCGGCGGCGCCCGCAGCATCCGCTTCCGCGTGAGCGACAATTTCTCAGGCATCGCCTCCTGCACGCTGCTCATCGACGGCCGCTGGGTGCCCTGCGACCGTTTCCCGATGCAGGGTACGCTCGTACATGCGTTCGACCTACCCGCCGCAAAAAAACGCCGCAGCGTGCAGCTCACGGTGACGGACAGATGCGGCAATACAGCCCGCTGGGAGGGAACATTTTGGCGGTAAACTCTTAAATTCAGGAATTATTTTCTATATTTGCACACATCCCAACAACAAACACAATGACAGACAACAATCCCGACGTACGGAAACCCTTGATTCTGATAGCGGAAGATGTCGAGAGCAACTACAAGCTTCTGGAAATAATACTCAAAAAAGAGTACGATCTGCTATGGGCCAAGAATGGCAGGGAGGCTGTCGATTTTGCCATGGAGCACAAGCCCGACGCAATACTGATGGACATCAAAATGCCCGTCATGGACGGCATCGAGGCGCTGAAGGAGATTCGCCGCCATACGGCCGAACTGCCCGTGATCATGCAAACGGCCTATGCCTTCGACACCGACCGCCGCACTGCCGAGGAAGCCGGCTGCAACGGATTCATCACCAAACCCGTCATGCCGCGCGAACTGAAAATGTATCTGGACAAATACCTTATCAAATAACGAAACAGGTCCGGGAACAACCGTCGCAAATCCGCCTCACACCCACACTTCCTCCAGCGGGCCGGCGCCCGAAAACCGGCGCTCCGCACAAGACTCAAAACAAGCCGGACAGACCGTCCGGCTTGTTTTTACAAGGCTCAGCGGCGCTTCCGCAGACGCCCGGTCCGGAATAAAACGCCGGCCGTCCGATGCAGATAAAACAAGAAAACACGAAATAAATTTGTAGATACTTCGGAATTTCGTACTTTTGCACCCGAAAATCGACATGGTCTCGTAGCTCAGTTGGATAGAGCAACAGCCTTCTAAGCTGTCGGTCGTGGGTTCGAATCCCGCCGGGATCACTCGACGCCGGGCCGCAAATGCGGCCCGGCATTTTTTCATCCGTATCGAAAACGCCATAAAACAGCCTTCCGCGCGCATTTTTCCGCAATTTATTTTGCCGGGCGGAATATTTTGCCTACATTTGCAGGCTTAAAAGCCCAAAGTGGGTGAGCGTTTTTTATTAATTACAACAAAATTTTATAGCAAAATGGCTGTTAAAATTCGTCTGGCACGTCATGGTAAGAAGGGTTACGCCTTCTATCACATCGTTGCCGCAGATAGCAGGGCGCCACGTGATGGTAGATTTATCGAGAAGCTGGGTACCTACAACCCCAACACGAATCCTGCTACGATCGACCTGGACTTCGAGAAAGCACTGGGCTGGTTGCAGAAAGGCGCACAACCTACGGATACCTGTCGGGCAATTCTCTCGTACAAGGGCGTATTATACAAGAAGCACCTGCTGGGCGGTATCGCCAAGGGCGCATTCTCGGAGACCGAAGCCGAAGCTCGTTTCAACAAATGGATGACCGAGAAGGCCGGTAAGATCGAGGCTAAGGGCAACAAGCTCGAAGCGGATGCCAAGTCGGCCGAAAAGGCCCGTCTGGCCGCCGAAGCCAAAGTCAAGGAGGAGCGCGCAAAGGCCATCGCCGAGAAGAAGGCCGCAGCCGAAGCTGCCGCCAAGGAGGCCGAGCAGGCCGCTGCCGCAGAGGGCGCAGAAGCACCCGCTGAAGGCGAAGCCGAAGCTCCCGCCGCAGAATAAGCGCAGAACGCTTCTTTCCGGAATCCCGGTAAATTTCCCAGCGCGGGAGATTTACCGGTTTTTTTCATTACTTTTGTAAACTCTTTCCGGCCGGGCGGCACGCCCCGCAGCGCCACGCCACGCATGGAAAGTCCCCCTGCCGCACCGCCGGACGAGCGAGAATCGCACGCTCCACGCGATACGGAGGATAAAACACCGTAAACCGAACCGACATGAGCGTTTCCATACCCGCAGGCAGAATCAACAAGCTTTTCGGCACAGACGGCGGAGTGATGCTGTCGCTTTACGCCGATTTCCCCGCGGATTTCGACACCGACATCCCGCTGCTGGTCACCATCGACGCCCTCGAAGTGCCGCTCTGGTGCGAACGTTTCGAACGCCGCGGAGCCTCAGGCGCCGTCGCCGCATTCGCCGACTTCGACACCGAACGCCGGGCGCAGGAGCTGCTCGGCCTCGAATTCCGCATCCGGTTCGACGAGGAGGATGACGACGAATTCTACATGGAGGACCTGATCGGATTCGCCGTTACGGGCTTCGAGATGCGGCACGGCGGCACGGAAAACGGCGGAAACGGCGGAAATGACGATGGCAACAACGCAAACAACGACACCTGCAACGACGACGGCAGCAGAGGCGGCAGCAACGATAATGCCAACGCCAACAGCGCCGGCAGCGACGCCGGCAACAGCATGCCCCCTGCCGGACAATTCGCAGGCAGGGTCGCGGACTATTATGACAGCGAAGCCAACCCGCTCTTCGAGCTGGAAATCGGCGGCCGCCGGGTGCTGGTCCCCGCCGCCGAGGAGTTCATCGCCCATATCGACTTCGAGGGGCGCACGATGAAGATGATCCTGCCCGAAGGGCTGATCGACCTATAAGATTTTCAAGACAATATGGCACATGTAGTAATCGGATTATCGGGCGGCGTGGATTCGTCCGTCGCGGCGTATCTCCTCAAACGGCAGGGGCACGACGTCACGGGGCTTTTCATGATCAACTGGCACGACACCACGGGCACGCTCGAAGGCGACTGCCCGTGGCACGACGACCGGGTTTTCGCCGAGCTGGTCGCCAAACGGCTCGACATTCCGCTGCGCATCGTGGACCTCTCGGCCGACTACCGCACGCGCGTGGTCGATTACATGTTCGCCGAGTACGAAAAGGGCCGCACGCCCAACCCCGACGTGCTGTGCAACCGCGAAATCAAGTTCGACGTCTTTCTGCGCGAAGCCCTCAAGCTGGGCGCGGACTTCGTCGCCACGGGCCACTACTGCCGCAAGGCCGAAGAGCTCCTTCCCGACGGACGGACGGTCTTCAAGCTGCTCGCTGGCGCCGACCCCAACAAGGATCAGAGCTATTTTCTCTGCCAGCTTTCGCAGGAGCAGCTGCGCTACGCCCTGTTCCCGATCGGCGATCTGCTGAAACCCGAAGTACGGCGCATCGCCGCTAAGCAGGGACTCGCCACCGCCAAGCGCAAAGATTCGCAGGGCATCTGCTTCGTGGGCAAGGTGGACCTGCCTGCTTTCCTCCAGCAGAAACTGGCTTCGAAAAAGGGCAACGTCCACGAGATCCTCCCTTCGTGGCCGAAATACGACCGGGCTTTGGCCGCAGCCCCGGCCAAAGCCGAAAACGCCGCTGGCCCCGGTACGTCAGACGCCCGGACGAACAGCACGCTTTCGACCGAAAACCGCGCTATACCTGCTGCAGCGGATGCCGAAGTCGCCCGAACCGACGGCGAACCTTCGACCGAACGCCTTACCGTCCTCGCCGCCCCGTGGCGCTACACCGTACGCGACGGCAAGAAGATCGGCGAGCACAACGGTGCGCATTTCTACACCATCGGCCAGCGCAAGGGGCTGGGCATCGGCGGCCGCCGGGAGTCGCTCTTCATCCTTGCGACCGACACCGCGCAGAACGTCATCTACGTCGGCGAGGGCGACGCCCATCCCGGTTTGTGGCGTCCGGCGCTGCACATCGCTCCCGGCGAAATCCACTGGGTCAATCCCGCACGCGCCCTCTCGCCCGGACAGAGCGCCCGCTTCAGCGTCCGCATCCGCTACCGCCAGCCGCTTCAGGACGCGACGCTCTTCATGCGCGACCAAGGCGCCTACATCCTCTTCGACCAACCCCAGCGGGGCATCACGCCCGGACAGTTTGCCGCATGGTACGACGGCGACGAACTGGTCGGTTCGGGCGTAATCTCCGAATGACCGCGTTCCCGCAGCCGCCAAACGCCGCTGCTTGCCGCACACCGGAAAAACACCGGAAAAACATCGGGATAATTCCGACTCCAATCAAACGTTCAGCCTATGAATATCGAAGATTTCAGGACCTACTGCCTTTCGTTCAAGGGGGCATACGCAAAGACGAAGTTCGAAAAAGCGGCTTTGCAGACCCCGTAATCGGCATCGGGGAACGGCATCAGGGAGATATACGGCGACGGAGGAAAAAACTCCGTCTTTTTTATGCCCCGGCGAGAGCCGGAAGGTCACTTAGACATAGATAAGTATTGCTTAGGTATAAGCGGTCATTCATAATGGCACGTTTTTTAGTTTTACATCCGAAAAACGTACATTGTGAAAACAGCGATCGACCTATACGTAATCGACGCCATTCGACGCGAACGAAGGGCTCAGAAAGTATCTCAGGCCATGTTGTCCTTTGGGATCGGCGTTTCGCGCGGTTTTGTCGGTCAGGTCGAAAGTCCGAAGTATAACACAAAATACAACATAATCCACATCAACGAGATCGCCAAATTTCTGGGTTGTTCGCCGCGCAAGTTTCTGCCCGAAGAACCGATCTGACCTTCGGCCCATGTTCCCGCACCGCACGGCATCAGCCACCAAGCTCCGTCCCCAGACCGGGCAGAAAAACCGATCCGGGAAACGTCCGGCCCTTCTGCTCCGCACGCTTCTCCTCGCCGCGCTCCTCCTCTCCGGCATCCGCTGCGCCCTCGCCCAGCCCCGCATCGGCATCGCCTACTGCGACCTCGACCACCTCTACGACACCATACCGGCGCTCTTTTACGACGACAGCGACTACACGCCCGGCGGCCGTCTCGCGTGGGACACGGAACGCTACCGCCGCAAGATAGCCCGTACGGCCGCCGTCATCGACTCGATGCGCATGCCGCTCGTCGCGCTGTGGAGCGTCGAAAACGAAGCGGTCGTGCGCGACATCGCGGCGGCCTGCCGGGGCGACTACAGCTACCTGCACCAAACGCTCAACTCGCTCGACGGCATGGATTTCGCACTGCTCTACTACGGCGACCTCTTCGATCCCCACTACGAGGAGCCGGGGCGCCGCTACCTCTACATCGAAGGCACCCTGCGCTTCCCTGCCCCGCGCACCCGCCGCACAACCGGCCGCCCAGTCCGCCCGGCGCGCACCGACACCGTGGGACTGGTGTTGTGCAGCGACACGCGCATGGCCGAATGGGTCGTCCGCGACCTGCGCGAAGAACGCCCCGGCGTGAAGCTGATCGTTCTGGGGCGCACCGCGTCGCTCGACGCGGCGGCATACGGACTGCGCGACGCCCTCGAACGGCCGGCCCGGCTGGGCCGGGGCAACGTCCGCCGCCGCGGAGGCTGGCTCATGCGCGACCGCATTCTGGCCGACACCGCGCTGAGGTGTCCGGGCGGCGACGTTTTCGCCCGTCGCTATCTGCTTGATCCCAAGACGGGTAACCCGCTGCCGACCTACGAGAGACGGCGTTACCGGGGCGGCTTCGGCTACGCCCTGCCGGTATTCGTTTACTTGGAGTAGAATTTTTTGGAATTTCAGAAAAGTTTTCCTATATTCGCATTCCCAACGGCAAATAGGATTCTTCGACGAGGCGGTAACAGCGATGTCACCGCAATTTTCGTCTGTAGGGGAAGAGATTAGCTAAAAATTTTTATAAATTTACATATCATTAAATTAACCAAGAAAAAAAATTATGGCAGACGTAAAACGAGTCTATACCTTCGGCAACAAGGAAGCCGAAGGCAACGGCAAAATGCGTGAACTGCTCGGCGGCAAAGGTGCCAACCTTGCGGAGATGAACCTCATCGGCATTCCCGTTCCTCCGGGATTCACCATCACCACCGAAGTATGTGCGGAATATTATGCCCACGGCAAGGAGGCGGTCATCAAGATGCTCCGTCCCGAAGTCGAGCGGGCGATGCAGAATATCGAGAAACTGACCGGCATGAAGTTCGGCGACAAGGAGATGCCGCTGCTGGTTTCGGTCCGTTCGGGCGCACGCGCCTCGATGCCCGGCATGATGGACACGATCCTCAATCTGGGTATGAACGATCAGGCCGTGGAGGCTGTCGCCAAGCGCACGGGCAACCCCCGCTTCGCATGGGACTCGTACCGCCGTTTCGTACAGATGTACGGCGACGTGGTGCTGGGCATGAAGCCCGAATCGAAAGAGGACCACGACCCGTTCGAGGTCATCATCGAGGAGCAGAAGGAGAAGCGCGGCGTCAAGAACGACACCGACCTGACGACCGACGACCTGAAGGAGCTGGTGCAGAACTTCAAGGCCGCCGTCAAGAAGCAGACCGGCGAGGATTTCCCGGCATGCCCTTGGGATCAGCTCTGGGGAGCCGTATGCGCCGTGTTCGGCTCGTGGATGAACGAGCGCGCCATCCTCTACCGCAAGCTCAACAACATCCCCGCAGAGTGGGGAACGGCCGTTACCGTGCAGGCCATGGTATTCGGCAACATGGGCGCCAACTCGGCGACGGGCGTAGCCTTCTCGCGCGACGCCGCGACGGGTGAAAACCTCTTCAACGGCGAGTACCTGATCAACGCGCAGGGCGAGGACGTCGTGGCCGGCATCCGCACCCCGCAGCAGATCACCATCGAAGGCTCGAAGCGCTGGGCCGTGGCCCAGAACGTCTCCGAGGAGGAGCGCCGCACGAAATACCCTTCGCTCGAAGAGGTCATGCCGACGGTTTACAAGGAGCTGGACGAGATTCAGCGCCACTTGGAGCAGTACTTCAAGGACATGCAGGACATCGAGTTCACGATTCAGGACGGCAAGTTGTGGATGCTCCAGTGCCGCAACGGCAAGCGCACCGGCGCCGCCATGGTCAAGATCGCGATGGACATGCTCCGCGAAGGTCTGATCGACGAACGCACCGCCGTGCTGCGCTGCGAGCCGGCCAAACTCGACGAGCTGCTGCACCCCGTATTCGACAAGAAGGCCATCGCCAATGCGCAGGTCATCACCAAGGGTCTGCCCGCATCGCCGGGAGCCGCTACGGGTCCGGTGGTGTTCTTCGCCGAGGACGCCGAGAAGATCCTCGCAGAGTCGGGCCAGAAAGCGATCCTCGTCCGCATCGAGACTTCGCCTGAGGACCTCAAGGGCATGCTTGACGCGGCAGGTATCCTGACCGCACGCGGCGGCATGACGTCGCACGCGGCCGTCGTCGCACGCGGCATGGGCAAATGCTGCGTATCGGGCGCCGGCGAGCTGGAGATCGACTATAAAACCCGCACGATCCGCGTGAACGGCTTCACCGTGAAGGAGGGCGACTGGATTTCGCTCAACGGCTCGACGGGAGAGGTTTATCTGGGTCAGGTAGCCACGATGGCCGCCGACCTGAGCGGCGATTTCGGCCAGCTGATGGAGCTTGCGGGCAAATACGCCGTGCTGAAGGTTCGCGCCAACGCCGACACCCCCAAGGACGCCCTGCAGGCATTCGCATTCGGCGCCGAGGGTATCGGCCTCTGCCGCACGGAGCACATGTTCTTCGAAGGCGACCGCATCAAGGCCATCCGCGAGATGATTCTGGCCGACGACGAAGCCGGACGCCGCGTGGCGCTGGCCAAGCTGCTGCCGATCCAGCGCGGCGACTTCGAGGGTCTGTTCAAGGCCATGAACGGCTTCCCCGTGACCGTACGTCTTCTCGACCCGCCCCTGCACGAGTTCGTGCCGCACGACGAGAAGGGACAGCAGGAGATGGCCAAGGAGATGAACGTACCCCTCCAGAAAATCGTCGCCAAAGTCGAGTCGCTGGCCGAGTTCAACCCGATGCTGGGACACCGCGGCTGTCGTCTGGGCAACACCTACCCCGAAATCACCGAGATGCAGGCGCGCGCCATCATCGAGGCCGCCATGAACGTCAAGGCGCAGGGCATTCCGGTACACGTCGAGATCATGGTTCCGCTCGTAGGCAACCACAAGGAGCTGCGCTACCAGAAAGGCATCATCGACGCGACGGCCGAGCAGGTGTTCTCCGAGCGTAACGACAAGATCGACTACATGGTCGGCACGATGATCGAGGTTCCGCGCGCCGCCGTGACGGCCAACCAGATCGCCGAGGTTGCCGAGTTCTTCTCGTTCGGCACCAACGACCTGACGCAGATGACGCTGGGCTTCTCGCGCGACGACATCGGCAAGTTCCTGCCCGTTTACCTCGAAAAGGGCATCCTCAAGAACGACCCGTTCCAGATCCTCGACCGCAACGGCGTGGGCCAGCTGATCCGCGAAGCCGTTTTCAAGGGCCGTTCGACCCGCGAAAAACTCAAATGCGGCATCTGCGGCGAACACGGCGGCGAACCTTCGTCGGTCGAGTTCTGCCACTACGCAGGGCTGAACTACGTGAGCTGCTCGCCGTTCCGCGTGCCCATCGCACGTCTGGCGGCCGCACACGCCGCGCTCAACGAGAAATAGCGTTCCTCCGGTTCCGACCGGAATATCCGATAGCGAAAGCCTGCGGCACGAAAGCCGCAGGCTTTCGTTTTCAGCGAAAAAAAAGTCCGGTTCGTTGAATATGTTTGGCGAAAGCGGATAAGTTTTGTATATTTGCTATCGGCAAACAGTATAACACGCAACTTTTTTGTTGAATTAAAATAACAGAACATGAAGAAGATGTTTTTTGCGGCAATCGTCGCATTATTCGCAGTGACCACCGTATCAGCACAAACTCCGGGCAATTGGGCCGTAGGACCCAAAATCGGCGTATATACCAATACAGGCGCCGACGGCGCCATCTTCGGCATCGGAGCCAGCGGACGCTACAGCTTCACCGACAACTGGCGCATGGAGTCGGGCATCATGGCCATCTGCAAGAAATTCTGCTCGGTGGACATCAGTGCCGACGTGCAGTACCTCTTCAATATCGCCCCGGACTGGCATATCTATCCGCAGGCGGGTCTGAGCGCCAACGATATCGGCGGATGGTCGTGCGGCATCAATCTGGGCGGCGGCGCCGACTTCTCGGTAGCCCGCAACTGGGACCTCTCGGCAGGCTTCAAGTGGATGATCCAGACCGCTGAGTACCACAAGAATCCGATTCTCATCAATATCGGCGCAACCTACAAGTTCTAATCCGGCGCAACCCGGAAAACGATATCCCGGAGACCTCGACGAGGTCTCCGGGATTTTTCATGTCCGGCCGCGAACGCCCCGCACCCCACTGCCGCCCGCCACGAAAGCCAACGCGCAACGAAGTGCAGCGAGCAACAACGAGCGACGGTGACTGCTGCGACGGCGGTGAAGACAGCAACGGCGAAGACAGCAACAGAGACAGCGAAGACAGCAACGGAGACGGTGAAGACAGCAACGGAGACGGCAACGGAGACGGCAGCGGAAACGGCAGCGGAAACGGCAGCGGAAACGGCAGCGGAAACGACGAGCTACAGCGGCGGAGAGCCGTACATTTTTCAACACCCGGCCAAAAGCCCCCGCAAGCAAAACAGAACGCACGGCCCGTCCGCCGTAAAATACAGCAAATCGGCCGGATTCCGCGACCTGAAAACCCTTCCGGAGAGCTTCGCAGCCCTCCGGCACGGGACGGTTTTTCACCTCCGGTCGCGCACAAATTCCGGCGGCAACCGATCGCGGCACGAGTGTTGCACGCCGTTAAGGCAATGGAACAAAGGCGGTTCGGGAAGCTTTCCGAATCCGGAGATATGAATTAAATGACTGACAACCACTTATTAATACATAAAATTTAACTGAAAATTATGAAAAAAATTCTTCTCATCTCGGTTGCGGCATTGTTTGCTTGGGCAGCGTCCGCTCAGGACAACACCTACCGCAACACTCAGACCAACAACTACCGCAATGCGGCTCAGACAAACAACTACCGCAACGCGGCTCAGACCTACAACAACAATGCGGCTCAGGCCGGCAATTACCGCGGCACGCCCTCCGATTACCGCAGTGCGGTGGGTCCGCGTGTCAATTTCTACACCAACACGGACGACGCCTCGGTCGGTATCGGCGCCTACTACCGCTACAGCTTCAATTCGCACTGGCGCATCGAGCCGTCGATCTATGTACTGACGGAAAAAGACAGCTCCGTAGACATCAACTTCGACGCACACTACGTATTCCAGATCGCCGACTGGTGGGGCGTATTCCCGCAGGTAGGTATCGTGGCCAATGACATCAAGGACTGGGCGGTCGGCATGAGTGTCGGCGCAGGTTTCGACTTCAACGTCGCCCACCGCTGGAACATCTCCGCAGGTCTCAAGTACGAGCCTATGTTTGACAGCGACCGTTCGAACCCGTTGGTGGTATACGTCGGCGCCGCGTACAGATTCTGACAAACGCACCTGCATAACACATGCAAAAAGCGGATCCCGATGTCGGGATCCGCTTTTTCATGCGGTACGGCACAATGCCGGAATCATCTGGTCTTATAGGCCGCACGGTACTTTCCCTTGGCAAGGTTCAGCAACTTGCCTTTCAGCAGATTGCGACGCAGCGGCGAGATGCGGTCCGTGAAGACCACGCCTTCGATATGGTCGTATTCGTGCTGAATGACCCACGCCTTCAGTCCGTGGAACTCCTCGTCGTGCTCGACGAAGTTTTCGTCGAGATAACGCATCCTGATGGCCAGCGAACGAGGCACATCGGCATGGATGCCCGGAAAGGAAAGACACCCTTCGTTATAGGTCTTCTTCTCCTCCGAAAAAGCGTAGATTTCGGGATTGATAAAGGCACGCTTGTAGTCGGCGCATTCGGGATCGTCCTCGCCCCACGGCGTGCAATCGACGATGAACAGACGAATGGCCTTGCCGATCTGCGGCGCGGCCAGTCCGACGCCTTCGGCTTCGCCGAGCGTCTGGAACATGTCCTCGACAAGTTTTTTCACTTCGGGATAGTCGGGCGCAATCTCCTCGCACTGTTTGCGAAGCACCTCGTTCCCGTATATGACAATCGGATAAATCATTTGTTAAACTCCATATAACTTTGTAAAATAATCGTGGCGGAAATCTTGTCCACCAACGCCTTGTTGCGCCGGGCCATCCTGCCGATACCGCTTTCGAGCATCGTGCGGTGCGCCAGCACCGAGGTAAAACGCTCGTCGTAAAAGACCACCTCCTTATCGGGATAGGCCCTGCGCAGCCGGGCTGCCAGCGGCTCGACGAAACGCCACGTTTCGGAAGGCGTGCCGTCCATCTGCGTCGGCTTGCCCACTACTATCGTAGTAACGTCTTCCGCGGCGAAATATTTTGCCAGCCACGCTTCGAGTCCCTTCGTTTCGACGGTTTCTAGCCCCCCGGCGATCAGCCGCAGGGGATCGCTCACGGCGATTCCCGTACGCTTCGTCCCGTAATCTATGGCGAGGATGCGGCCCACGGATCAGCGATTACAGATTCAGCTTCCGGAAAAGCTTGCGGTAGGAGCACTCCTCCTCGACCAGCGCGGGCAGCTTGTCGATCGCAACACGCTCCTGCTGCATGGTGTCGCGGTGACGCACCGTCACGGTGTTGTCTTCGAGCGTCTGACCGTCCACGGTCACGCAGAACGGCGTGCCGACGGCGTCCTGACGGCGGTAACGCTTGCCGACGGAATCCTTCTCGTCGTAAACGACGTTGTAATCGTATTTCAAGAGGTCCACGATCTTCTGCGCCACTTCGGGCATGCCGTCCTTCTTCACCAGCGGCAGAACGGCGACCTTCACGGGGGCCAGCGCCGCAGGCAGACGCAGCACGACGCGCGAGTCGCCGCCTTCGAGCTGCTCCTCGGTATAGGCTGCAGACATTACCTGCAGGAACATGCGGTCCACGCCGATCGACGTCTCGACCACGTAGGGTACATAGCTCTCGCCCGTTTCGGGATCGAAGTACTGGATCTTGCGGCCTGAGAACTTCTGGTGGTTGCCCAAGTCGAAGTCCGTGCGGGAGTGAATGCCTTCGACCTCCTTGAAGCCGAACGGGAAGTTGTACTCGATATCGGTCGCGGCATTGGCATAGTGCGCCAGCTTCTCATGGTCGTGGAAACGGTAGCGGTCGTCGCCGAAGCCCAGCGCCTTGTGCCATTCGGGTCTCCTTCCATGCCTGCCACCACTTCATCTCCTCGCCGGGGCGCACGAAGAACTGCATCTCCATCTGCTCGAACTCGCGCATGCGGAAGATGAACTGACGGGCGACGATCTCGTTGCGGAACGCCTTGCCGATCTGCGCGATACCGAACGGCAGTTTCATGCGTCCGGTTTTCTGCACGTTCAGGAAATTCACGAAGATGCCCTGCGCCGTTTCGGGACGGAGGTAGATCGTATTGGCGCCCTCGGCCGTGGAGCCCATCTGGGTCGAGAACATCAGGTTGAACTGACGCACCTCGGTCCAGTTGCGCGTACCTGAAATCGGGCAGACGATTTCACAGTCCACGATGATCTGGCGCAGCTCGCCCAGATCGCCGCTGTTCTGCGCCTCGACGAAACGCTTGTGCATCTCGTCGCGCCGGGCGGCCGTCTCGGCAACACGGGGCGAAGTTTCGCGGTACTTGGCTTCGTCGAAAGTCTCTCCGAAACGCTTGCGGGCTTTCTCCACCTCCTTCTCGATCTTCTCGTCCTGCTTGGCGAGCCAGTCTTCGATCAGCACGTCGGCACGGTAACGCTTCTTCGAGTCCTTGTTGTCGATCAGCGGGTCGTTGAACGCGCCGACATGTCCCGAAGCCTCCCACGTACGGGGGTGCATGAAGATCGCGGCGTCGATGCCCACGATATTCTCATGCAGCTTGACCATCGAATCCCACCAGTAGCGCTTGATGTTGTTTTTCAACTCCACGCCGTTCTGTCCGTAGTCGTACACCGCAGCCAGACCGTCGTAGATTTCGCTCGACGGGAATACGAATCCGTATTCCTTGCAGTGGGCGATCAGCTTTTTGAAGAGTTCTTCCTGTGTCATCGTATTTGGTTTTTAAATTATTTTCCGAATTACAAAAGTACAAAATAAATGGAAATTAAGCCGTTCTGTTGCGATTTTATTTCTATATTTGTCACGGCGGCCTGCGAGGGCGGCCGACATACGAGACATAAAAAGCGCATCGGCTTTTTTCTTGCAGGTGAAAATTGGACACTTTCGCGTAAGGTAAGGAACAAAGGTTGATGCTCTCGCTGTTTTTCAGCGCGGGCATATTCCATCATTCTACCTTACGGGTCGTCCAATACCCCACTTGCGGATGTGGAAACAGGTCCGCGCTTTTGTGTCCGGCAACAGGTGAAAAGACCCAAATCAACCAATGACGGGAATCGTAAAACTTCTGATTGCGCTCATTGCCGTCGCCATAATAGCGTTGTGCGGCAGTATCGGAAGAGACAAATAATGCGTCACGAAATCAGTCCCTCGCGCAGGAACGAGAAATCTCCTTCACGGGCGATGATGATATGATCCAGCAGCCGGATGTCGAACAGCGCGGCCGCCTGCGCGATCCTTTCGGTCAGCACCTTGTCCTGCGGACTGGCTTCGGCGGCGCCGGAGGGGTGGTTGTGAATCAGGATAAGCTGTGTGGCAAGCAGTTCCAAAGCCCGTTTGATAATCAGCCGGTGATCGACGACCGTGCCCTGCACGCCGCCCTGACTTACCCGCTGGCGTTCGATGATCCGGTTCGAAGAGGTGAGGTAAACGGCCCAGCACTCTTCATGCGAGAGCGTTTCGAGCTGCGGGCGGAAGAGCCGCACCACGTCGTCGCTCGACGAGACGACGTCGGTTTCGGCGGCGCGCGCAGCGGTGATGCGACGGCCGAGTTCGGCCGCGGCGAGCAGCATGCGGGCGCGCCGGAGTCCCAGACCGCCGATCATCCTCAGACGGGCGGCCTCCTCCGAGCCGACACGCGCAAGCGATCCGCCGTAAGCGGCAAGCAGCGCTTCGGCGCTCTGTTCATCCTCGGTAAGCAGGGAGAGCAATTCCCGGTCGGTCAGCGCATCGACGCCACGCGCCGCCATCTTATCGGCTATCGTCTTCATTCGGAAATGTTATAGGGAAGCTATCCCGCCATGCGTCCGGCGGCCTCCGGCAGAGACCGCACGCAATACAGTCGCACGGGAAATAACCAAAAGTTATTGCGTCAGCCTGTCCACCCGGTCCAGCAGCGTGGCGCACTGCTCGTCGCTCATGTACTGCGCCACCGAGAAAGCCGCATGCTGCTCGGCCTCCTTCTTCGAATCGCCGGACCCGTGGCCGACCTCCATGCCGTCGACCAGCACCGTGGAGTAGAAAACCGGATGGTTCGCCGAATACTCCTTGTCGTAACCGGTGCGGAAAGCGATCTTGTGACGGTTTTTCTGGCACCACTCGATCAGCCGGCTCTTGAAGTCGGTCTCCGATTCGGTCAGCTCGTCGAGACTCAGGTGTCTGAAATAAATCCGGTTGATGAGCAGCCGGTTCACGAATTCATAGCCCTGATCGAGGTAGACCGCGCCGATCATGGCCTCGAAAGCGTCGCCGTAGATATGTTTCTGCGTGACGCTGGTGCTGCCGTTCGAAATGACGTGACGGTCCAGCCCGATATTCACGGCCAGCACGTTGAGCGACTGGCGGGAGACGATTTTCGACCGCAGCTGCGTAAGGAAACCCTCGTCCCGGTCGGGATACTCGATAAAAAGGTAGTCGGAGGTGACCGCCTCGATGACGGCGTCGCCCAGAAATTCGAGCCGCTCGTTGTTGATAGCGCGGCCGTCCTCCAAAACCAAAGAAGCTGACTTGTGAATCAAAGCCAGCTTGTAAAGCTCGATGTTGTTCGGGATGAACCCGAACATGTCATCGATAATTCTGTAATACGCCTTATCCCGCCCGAAGTTCCTTCTAAGGGGGCGCAGTATGAAATCAAACACGGCCCGGACGGTTTAAAACGTTAGAGTTTACGGAAAATGATCGAGGAGTTGTGACCGCCGAAACCGAACGTATTGCTCAGCGCGCATTTCACGTCGCGCTTCTGCGCCTTGTTCAGCGTCAGGTTCAGGTTCGGGTCGATCTCCGGATCGAGATTCTCGCAGTTGATGGTCGGGGGAACCACGCCGTGCGTAATGGCGAAGATGCAGGCCAGCGCCTCGGCGGCTCCGGCGGCACCCAGCAGGTGTCCCGTCATCGACTTGGTGGAAGAGATATTGATGTTGTAGACGTGATCGCCCAGCACGCCGGCGACAGCCTTCAGTTCGGGAATGTCGCCCGCGGGAGTCGAAGTGCCGTGAACGTTCACGTAGTCAATATCTTCGGGTTTGATGCCGGCGTCCTTGATGGCGTCGCGCATCGATTTCATGGCGCCCTTTCCTTCGGGATGGGGAGCCGTGAAGTGGTAGGCGTCGGCCGAACAGCCGCTGCCGACGACTTCGCAGTAAATCCTCGCACCGCGCGCCTTGGCGTGCTCGTACTCCTCGAAAATCAGGGCGCCGGCGCCTTCGCCGATCACGAATCCGTCGCGGTCCTTGTCGAAAGGACGCGAAGCGTGCGTGGGATCGTCGTTGCGCGTGGAAAGCGCCTGCATGGAGTTGAAACCGCCGACACTCGGCTCGTTGACCGCAGCTTCCGAACCGCCCGTCACCATCACGTCGGCCTTGCCGTAACGGATGGCGTTCATGGCGTCCATCATGCCGTGGTTCGAAGATGCGCAGGCCGACACCGTGCAGTAGTTCGGCCCCATGAAGCCGTACTTCATGGAGATGAAACCGGCCGCGATGTCGGAGATCATGCGAGGAATAAAGAACGGGCTAAACCGCGGGGTTCCATCCCCTGCGGCCCAGCCCAGACACTCATCGAAGAAAGATTTGATTCCTCCGATGCCCGAACTCCATATTACACCCACCTGCTCCTTGTCCACGGTCTCCAGATCGAGACCCGAATCCTCGACGGCCTGCGTGGCCGCGATCAGAGCGTACTGTGTAAAAAGGTCGTACTTGCGTACTTCCTTACGGTCGAAATAGAGGCTCGAATCGTAATTCTTTACTTCACAAGCAAACTTCGTCTTAAACTTTTCAGCATCGAAATGAGTAATCGGTGCGGCACCGCTGACTCCCTTCTCCAAATTCGAAAAATACTCTTCAATATTATTACCGAGCGGGTTGATCGTACCGATGCCCGTAACAACTACTCTTCTTTCTGTCATAAATTTAAGGCTATAAGAGGCTGTGAAAACCTTTGGTAAAATTATTTCTTGTGCTCCTCGATATAGTTGATCGCGTCACCTACGGTAGCGATCTTCTCAGCGTCCTCGTCCGGAATCTGGATATCGAAAGCCTTCTCGAATTCCATGATCAGCTCCACGGTGTCGAGCGAGTCTGCGCCCAAGTGGTTGGTAAAGCTTGCTTCGGGCACTACCTCCGACTCCTTAACACCCAGTTTGTCGACAATGATTTCGACAACTTTTGATTGAACTTCTGACATAATTTTAATTTTTTAGTTAAACAATTATTTGGAAATAGTTCTTTCTTATTTCCGGGGTAATTTTGCGCAAAAGTAACACTTTTTTTATTACTTTTGACAAAACGAACCTTTTTTTTATTCACAACTTTTTCGACATTTAGCACATTTTCACAATTAACCGATTCAAAACCATATTCTTATGAAACTGCTTCTGATCTCTAATTCGACCAATGCCGGGGAGGAATATCTCCGTTATCCGCTGCCGGAAATAGGCCGGTTTCTTCAGGGCGTGCGCGAAATAGTCTTCGTTCCCTACGCCGCCGTGACTTTCTCGTACGCCGAGTACGAAAAGAAGGTGCAGGCGCGCTTCTCGGAGCTGGGCATCCGCGTGCGTTCGGTCCACCGCGCCAAGGATCCGGCGCGCATGATCCGCGAGGCCGAAGCCGTGTGCGTGGGCGGGGGCAACACCTTCGCACTGGCAAAAAAGATGCAGGAGCAGGGGCTTATGAGGGCCATTCTGCGTAAAATCAAAGCCGGAACGCCCTATGTAGGGTGGTCCGCAGGCAGCAACGTCGCCTGTCCGACCATCTGCACAACAAACGACATGCCCATCGTGGAACCCGAATCGTTCAGGGCCATCGGCGCCGTGAAATTCCAGATCAACCCCCACTACCTCGACGCCAATCCCGAAGGACATGCGGGCGAGACGCGCGAACAGCGCATACTCGAATACATCGAAGCCAACCCGCGCCGCTGGGTGGCCGGACTGCGCGAAGGCTGCATGCTCCGCTACGAGGAGGGCAAACTGGAACTGATCGGAAAACGCCCGATGCGCATGTTCCGCAAAGGCACGGAAACTTTCGAAATCGAACCGGGCGGCGACCTGTCGTTCCTGCTCTGATTTCCCCGCCCGGAGTGCGCTGCGGGCGGTAAATGAATATATTATATATAGGTATGAAAATTCTGATCGCGGGTCTGGGACTCATCGGAGGCTCCTTTGCCCTCGCATTGCGCGACCGCGGAATAGCGGACGAAATATTAGGCGTCGAGAAGTCGGACGAAAACGCCGCCGAAGCCCTGCGTCTCGGTCTGGCCGACCGCATCGTGACGCTCGAAGAGGGTGTTCCGCAGGCTGATCTCGTGGTGCTGGCGACCCCCGTCGACACGATTCCGCTGATGGCCGTAAAAGCGCTCAACCATGTGACTGACAGGCAGGTGGTGATGGACATGGGGTCGATCAAGGCCGAGCTGTGCGAGGTGATCTCGATGCACGCGCGGCGCGGCCGTTTCGTGGCGGCGCATCCGATGTGGGGCACCGAGTACAGCGGGCCTCGGGCCGCGCAGCACGGGGCCTTCACGGGCCGCAACGCCGTACTGTGCGAAGCGGAGCGCAGCGACGCCGACGCACTGGCGGCCGTCGAGCGCATCTTCCGCGCGCTGGACGTCCCCGTAGTCTACATGGGAGCCGAGGAACACGACCTGCATGCGGCTTACGTGTCGCACATCTCCCACGTGACCTCGTTCGCGCTGGCGCTCACGGTGCTCGAAAAAGAGCGCGAGGAGCGGCACATCTTCGACCTTGCGGGAGGCGGTTTCGAGAGCACCGTGCGGCTGGCCAAGAGCGCCGCCGCGACATGGGTGCCGATCCTGCTGCGCAACAAATACAACGTGCTGGACGTCCTGCGCGAGCATATCCACCAATTGCAGATCATGCGCAGGATGATCGAACGCGACGACGCCGAGGGGCTGACCAGCGCTTTCGGCAAGGCCAATTCGATCCAGCGCATCATCCACTGACCGCAATGGGCACGACGGCCGAGACGGGGCGCATGGGCGAACGCGCGGCGGCGGAGTTTCTCCGGCGCGCGGGGTACGAAATTTGCGCGCTCAACTGGCGGAGCGGCCGTTACGAGCTGGACATCGTAGCCCGCAAAGGGGATTTCGTGCACTTCGTGGAGGTCAAGACCCGACGTGCGGACGGACTCACGCCGCCCGAAGCGGCCGTAACGCCGCAGAAATTCCGGGCGCTGACACGGGCCGCACTGCGTTACATGGCCTGCACGGGCGAGGAGCGCGAAGCGCAGTTCGACCTGATCGCCGTGGAGGTAATGCCCGGCGGAGAGACGGAGGTGCGCCTGATTCCGCAGGCCATGGAATACAATTGGTAATTTTGCATTTCCGACAAATTATACTACCTTTGTCGGACTGAAAAACCAATGTTCCGGACCAAAGCCCGAAACGAAGCCGGTTTGTCCGGCAACAGATAAACCGTAAAATACTTCAACACCGCAAACCGTAAATACCGATGTGGTTATATAATTTCGGCCTGACATGCTACGTCTGGATCATCCGGTTAGTCGCCCCAAGGCATCCGAAGGCCCGGCTATGGATCAACGGCCGCAAGGACCTCTATAAACGGATGGCCGAAACCATCGACCCCGCGGCCCGTATCGTCTGGATACACGTGGCTTCGCTCGGCGAATTCGAACAGGGACGGCCCATCATCGAACGCATCCGCAAGGAGCATCCCGAATACAAGATCCTGCTCACGTTCTTCTCGCCTTCGGGTTACGAGATCCGCAAGAACTATCAGGGCGTGGATTACATCTTCTACCTGCCGATCGACACGCCGCGCAACGCGCGCCGGTTCCTCGACGCGGCGCATCCCGAAATCGCCGTCTTCGTGAAATACGAATTCTGGCTCAACCTACTCTACGAACTGCGCCGCCGCAAGGTGCGCACCTATATCGTCTCGGCCATCTTCCGCCGCAACTCGATCTTCTTCCGCCCCTACGGCGGCATGTGGCGGCAGGCGCTGGAGTCGTTCGACGTGATGTTCGTACAGAACGAGGAGTCGAAAAGACTGCTGGCGGGACTGGGCTTCGACAACGTGATCGTAGCGGGCGACACGCGCTTCGACCGTGTCGCCGAGATCGCCAAGGCCGCCAAGCATATCGACGTGATCGAGCGGTTCAAGGGCGGCAAGCGAGTCTTCGTGGCCGGCTCGACGTGGGGTCCCGACGAAGAGCTGCTGATCCGCCTGATAAACGACAATCCCGACATCAAATTCATCGTCGCGCCGCACGAAATGGACGAAAGCCGCATGGCACGTCTTGCGGCCGAGACCAAAGGCGGCACGCTGCGCTATACCCAGTGCACCCCGCACACGAACTACGGTCCGAAACAGCTGCTGATCCTCGACACGGTCGGCATTCTGTCGTCGGTATACAGCTATGCGACGTGGAGCTACATCGGCGGCGGATTCGGCGTGGGCATCCACAACACGCTGGAGGCCGCGACGTTCGGACTTCCGGTGGCGTTCGGTCCCAATTACCAGAAATTCAAGGAGGCGCGCGATCTGGTGACGCTCGGCGCGGCCCGGTCGATCAATGACTACGACGAACTGCGGGCGTGGTTCGTTCCGCTGCGCGACAACGAGGAGTTCCTCCAGAAAACCAGCCGCATCGCCAAAGACTACACCACACGGCATCAGGGCGCGACGGGCATCATCGTCAGAACGATTTTCAATTAAGCGGAGCGGTCCCGCCCCGGAAAAGTCCGAAAAAAAATCTCCGGGGAAAATCTTCCGGAAAGTCTCCCGGAAAAAATCCCCACCCGGATAAATTCCTCCTAAAAACAGGAAAGGCCGGAAGGACAAGGACAGGAGCAAGGACAAAGGCCGGCCACACAAGAAAGCCGGACCGGGAACGACAACGAAACAACAACGAAACAACAGCGAACGGGATCAAGGAAAGACGGCGGCCGTGAAAAGCCAGCCCCCCCCCAGCAGGTGAACAACAAAATAAAATGCGCGGACATCGAAGAGTCCGCGCATTTTTGTTGACGCCGCTCCGGCCGGCGGCAAGCCGGGCGTTATTCGTACAGCGATTTGCAGTAATC
>OHJO01000163.1_pt1 | contig 44587 bp, 59 predicted proteins | sample 1568561 | NCBI WGS metagenome assembly OHJO01 (sample SAMEA3879556, study PRJEB24766) | human gut metagenome | biome: human-associated habitat; feature: feces | place: USA | collected 1985/1987
TATAGATTTCGTCATTTGAGAACTGGAAGTTGTACTTATGCACAGGCAATCAAGCATCCCGTTTAATCAAAGCGGCATCGGAGTCCGGGCAATCACAATGACTGCCAAAACAGCTCCTGCAAACGCTGCTGCGCCGATAACTGCCGCCGTTTTTTTGCTGAGGTTCTTCTTTACTGCCTTACAGATTAGCATGGCACAAACCACACAAACAGCCGCAGCTGCAAGCGCAATGACTAGCGTCTCCCATAACCATGAAAGTTCGTATAATATTCTCATTCGCTCACCATACCTTTCTCTGGCAAACTGTGGTTCGGTAACATTTTTAGTAAAAGTGGTCTTTTTCAAACGTCCACTGGCATAGTCTTCAATTTTTGTTTTCGAAGAATTCTGTAATTATACATTATTCCAAATATATCTATATTCTCTAACTTCAGCAACTTCGCTCTTGGATACATATCCGGTATCTACATCTGCATCCATCAACTTATAGGTTTGAGCAACTCTTGTTGCAGACTCATTGGCAATTGTCTGGATATTCCAACGCTGAAAAAGTACAGTGATTCCAACATTACTTCTCCGTTTTCGTTTTTCATTCCTTTCTTTATCCACTGCATACCAATGATCTCTCTTATACTAATTTCAACAAATTATAAATAACAATAAATGTGATAGCTGCAAAAGCTATTGTTCCCAAACAACCAGCTGTCCGCTGTGATCCTTGACTTGCTTCTTCCTTGCAAACGCTCTTAGAAGGGTTATTCGAATCATAATAAACCGTTATTGTATAAGGGAACTTTACAGCTACCATACCTGGTGACTGAAACGTAATTTTCTTTTTATATGAAATACCATTAACTTTATACTCATAAGTGCATTTCATTCTATCATTTTTAAAGTTTGCGTTTCCAGATTCATCGTTTCCTAATCTAAGCTTATTATCTATAAGCGTAGCCGTTGTATAACACCCCTGCTTTTTTGCTTTTTCCATAAACTTTTGATTAAAGGAACGACCTTTCAAAAAAATCTTTATATAACATACAACCAAAACTAATGCACCAGCTATCAAAGCGATAGCGCTTCTAATTTCTTCGCTCATTTTTATGTACCCATTCTTTCTTTATTCACTGCATATCAATGACCTCTCTTATACTAATTTCAATAAATTATATATTAATATGATTACAATAATCGGAATGACAATTGACATATAAAATCCTGTTTGCTTTTGTTTGTTCTGCCCTAATTCAACATCTGCAAACGACTTTGAGGGATTATTTTTGTCATAAAAAATTTCTACCTGATTAGGATAATTAACAACAATTCCTGTGTCAGTATATGTGATTTTCTTCTCAAATCTTTTTCCGTCCACAAAATACTCGTAGGTTACGATCTCACTTCTGTATCGTCCCTCAGGACCTGTAAATCTTCTATAATCGTTCTTTACAACCCTACCTGTGGTTATACATCCACTTTGTCTTGCTTTTGCCATTAGCTGATTTCCCTTTGTTTTGCCTTTAAGAAAAACAAAGAAAAATAGCCAAGCAAAAATAACAGCACCACAAATTAAAGCTATAGTTATTCTTATATCGTCACTCATGAAAATCTCCTTACTCAAACATAAAATGCAACAACTGCACGGTGTTTTCTGTTGTACTCACGAGGCAGGTTTCATTACTATTAAAATACAACGTCTTGATAATACGCTTCCATTACTCTCAAACTAAAATTGATCCAAGTCTTTGTTAAGATTATTTTTATCCTTATCAGAGATTGGATCTTCTATTAGCAAATCATCATCACTTTTTCTTGTATCACTTCCAACTATCAACTGTATAAAAATACCCAAAAATCTATATGTGCAACATGCGTAAAAAAACAGCACCCAAACCATCATTCCCACCAGTATCATTACTATCTTCTTATTCATAATGTCTGATACGGTTAATACAATACTTAAGATAATCACAAAAATACCGCTCAAAATGATTTTATGAACATCCCTCGCAAATTTATCTCTGTTGATATTCTGCCAAAAGTAATTTGTAACTCTATCCTGTTTTCCAATCACTACCGGAATAAAAATACCATAAACTCCCAAAACAATTGAAGAAAACTGAGTAATTAACTCACACATATTTACAAAGTTCTTGCTATCTGCAATCCAATTAAGCGCAACCTTTCCGTTTACCCCCAAAACAACATAAAGAATATATAGAATAAGTATTATCGTTGGAACAAAGTATGAGTACTTTTCAAGCAATTGCTTTCTTACTTTACCTTTGCTCATAGCAACCTCCTATATCTTAGTTGTAACTACCAATCATTGCGTCCGCTATATTTTCATAAGCAATTTCCCCATGAGTATCTGTTTCTAATACAAGAACACAGTTCTTGACATTTTCAAACAAATTATATAAGGCAGTCCCCTGTTCATCCTCCATTTTAACTCGAGCTATTGAAACAGCCCCCATATTAGTAAATGCGTCAGATATAATAGTTCTTACCGTATCTGCGTCAAGATATTCATTTTTCTTTCTACCTACACTAAATTCAAATGACATTGTAGAAGCAGACATATTTCGTGCTTGCGTAAGTGCATCTTCATAAGCAGCATTTTTTGTAGGGATAAAATCATTAACACTTGATATTTTTATAGAGATTTTTCCATATTTATTACTAGCCTTTACAAAATCTTTTTTCAATTTAATCGGTTCTAGAACGCATACCGGCTTATCATAAAAAGAATTTATGTAATATGTAACAGTATTTGGTGAGAATCCGCCTTGATTACTCATAAGCATCAATACCGATTTATTAGCATCATAGATTGCCACGGTATTCTTTCCAATATACTCACCATCATTTACAGAAATATCTACATGTTTTGCCGCTTCATCTTCCGTAACGGTATATGTTGAGCTATATGATTCCATTCGAACAAAATTTAATGCATAAAAATCACTTCTATTTTTTATTGAATCTATTCTTCCTTTTCCACTTCCACCTAATTCCTTTACTCGTTCTGATAATGTCATATCTTTTACTTCGGCAATCCATTTACGCAAATCAAAAAGAGCTTCTTTTTCATTATCAGTATCCGTATATTTCTTAACCAAATAATATCTGCACGTTATATTAACTTTTCTTTCCATTTTCTTTCTCCTTCGCAAATCACTTAAATAAAGATTTCTAATCATTATCCTTATTTATTGTTTTGGCATAGGTATAGATACGCTTCAAAAAATTCTCATCTGTACTCTCTGCTTCTCCTACGAGACGTGAAAACCCATTATATGTATTAAAACCTAACAAATAAACCGCAATGGACATTGCCAGATTCTCATTTGTTTCATCCGCTCTGTTTGCTAAGGTTCTTAATTCTTGAATCACCGTATCATGTGGAACTTTTACATCTTCTCCACTATCAACAACCTTCTGAATCACCACAGGTAACACCATACACATCTGATAAAACGCATCTTCTTCACCAGTAACCAGTGCATAGAATTGATCCAAACTCACTCGCCGTATCCTTTTATGAGAAACCTTTTTACCATCAACTGTTGTTTCCCATTTAATATTCTGAGATTGCTGAGCAATAGCTTCAACCAGAAAACATGCACAATCATCATCGCTAAGTAATTGGCTCTGCATCTTGATATAAGTCTTTCCTGCTGACGCTGAATTCATCGTATTGTGCTTATTTTTCATTTCTACATAGACAGTATGAACCATATCTCCATCTGGTAACTGTATACCATCCTCAGATTGAAAAATCACATCCCATCCACCTTCTTTTCCATTATCCGGCACATGACAGTTTTTTATATACTGAAAAATCCTCTGATGAAAATATCCAATATCATTATTATTTGATTTATCTCTCTGCCTAAATATTTCGTTTCCAACCATTTCTTCCCATGATGAACGATAGACCGTTTTATCAAAAATTAGTTTGATTGGATCAATAATGTTCTTATTAAAACGCTTAATATCAAAAGACTCCAGCTTTTCACCATACTTTTCAATTGTTGCTGCAACATGATTTGTAAAATTCTTTTCCGATATAAAATCAAGTCCCCACTCCATTATTCTTCCTCCAAATTGACTTCTGCTTTATCCAAGTTATCAAGTGATTTATGTATTTCTTTTGCAACGTCAAATGCAAGTCCTACCGGAACTGCATTACCTACTTGCTTATATTGCGAAGCAACCGTGCCACAAAATTCCCATTCATCTGGAAACATTTGACATCTTGCATTTTCTCTTACTGTAAATGGCCTTGCTTCTAGTGGATGGCACCTCTCCGTTTGTTTTTGTGAAGGAGATGTGAGGACAGTTAAACATGGCTCATCTAAACTCATCCTTCGTAATATACCAGTTCTTCCCCCTTCCATATTCCAACAACTCTTCATATAATCTTTAGCAATCTCAGGATCAATATCTCTCCAATATCCTCCAGCTGGTACTAGTTCAAATATTTTCTTTTTTCTTTCACCATATTGTACTCCAGGTCCCTCCGGACAATCCAAAAGCACATCCCTCAAAACCGGTTTGTAGTCATGCGGCTCAGGAAATTCATATTTTGTCTTACCCACTAGGTCATTTCTAATCCCTATAGTAATAAGACGTTCTCTTTTCTGCGGTGCACCATAATTCCAAGCATTGAGCACCTGTTTATCAATCGTGTATCCTGCCTGTTCAAAAATGCCAAGCATTGTAGTATAAGTTCTGCCGTGATCATGCGTAAGTAGACCTCTTACATTCTCAAATAAAAACATTTTGGGCTGAAGCTTTTCTAAGAAAATTGCATAATGATAAAATAAAGTTCCTCTAGCATCCTCAAGTCCTAATCGCTTCCCTGCATACGAAAATGCCTGGCATGGGGCACCCCCAGACAACAAATCCAATTTTCCTTTTTCTATACTAAAGTATTCTTCAAGATCAAGGCACGAAATATTGGCAATATCATCATTTATAACGTTCCAATTTGGCCTATTTTTTTTAAGAGAGTCTGCTGCATCTTTATCAAATTCAATTAACCCTATCGTATCAAATCCTGCTTTTTCGACACCAAGCGCTAATCCTCCTGCTCCTGCAAACAGTTCTATAGTTGTATACATGTATCAACCGTCCTTCAATTTTTATGTTAAGCATTCCAGATATCTCGTCCAATAATCAGGACATCACACATTGATTTAAGCCTATACACATTTTACATTAATATTTCGCTAATTAAAAGAACCAATCTCGTCTATATTAATATAATTTATAATAGCTGGTGCGCAATCAAAACTGCCGTTATATCGCATTTCTCTATCTAGTACACATTTTTCGATTTTCTTTTTTAGTGTCTCAATATCATCAACACCAAAAAGAGTAAACATCTTTTTACAATACCGCTTCGACTTCATTTTTTCCCATTCCAAATTAGAATTTGAAGCATATACATAAAAAGTTGGAAACCAATAATCATCCCAATATCTTTCATTCTTAGGAAGCTCAAACGCATTAAAAACCTGATACAAGAAAATATCTGCCTCGGCAATAGCTTCCTTTGAGTATACTGGCAAATACTCTCTTTGATTACAAATGATATCCCCTAACATAGTATACTTATTTTTATATTCTGTTTTAGGCTTGTATATATCTTCTATCATTCTACTATGATATCGAAATTTCGTATAATTGTTTGCCTTTTTCTCTCCGCCAAAAATACTTGTCTCAAGAAAATATGTGTACGTAAGCAACGTATTAATCGAGTGAAAATCTTGATTATGCCTCATATATGCTACTGTACAAATAAAAAGTTCCCACAAATGTATTCTGTAAAAATCAATATCATTATCCGACCCTGAACTTGTCCCTGGTTCAAAAGTCCGAACACAAGTTAATGAATTATATAATTCCTCAAAAATTTCTGCCATTATCTCAGCATATTCTAAATCATTTTCTGCGACTGCCTCTATAAAATCAAGGAAAACATCTCGAACCGACTTAGAATTTAAGAAATTCTCAAATTCTTGTTCAGCAGTTACACCTTTAATCCAATAATTCTTCAAAACTTCAATATACGCATCCTTAAATCTTCCAATACATAACTTTCTTTTATTACTATTTACGCTTCCTCGTATCTGCTTAATCAAATCCTTTAAGGGAAAAAAATCTGTCTTTTCCTCGTCAAGCCACTCAGGTTTTTTCCCAAGAGCCGGTTTTCGAAAAAGCGGTTTTTCATATATATTGCGCAACAATTTTTCATACTCTTCCTCATACTTACTGTCATCCGACAAATCAATATAGATTCGTGTTTTAATATAAGTTGGCACATAAGCAACCCCATTTTCATCCCTTTCGGTGATAATAGGAATAAACTTTTCTTGTTTTATATTTCCATAAATTTCACTGGAAATAATAACTGTTTCATCACCAACGCCACCCGTTCGATTATTTGCTTTGTCTGCATATTGTTTGTCACACACAATAAGAACCTTTGTTATTTCGGGATCATTAACACAACGTTCCATAAAAGCGTACTTATCTTGTCCTTCTTTGAGATCCCATTTATCTAAAACCACATCCACTCCATGTGCTATTAATCTTTGCGCTAAACCCAAAACCTGCGCATCACTGCTCCATGAATATGAAATGAAAACTTTTGGTATTCTATCCTCTTGCAACTTTTTTCCTCCTCATATGCTATCCAATATCAATGAATCCAACAGGTTCTTTTCCGAATCCAAATCTGGTGTACGCCATGCCATACGCCAAATCGTACGCCAATTTAACATCAAAATACGCCAACTTGCGATATTCACATTTTAGACCTAAGCCATTGAATCCCCATAAACACTGGACTTTTCAACACTTCTGAGCCTTACTTCTCATCCACCACCTGGAAAATATAGAACTTGAGATAATAGCTCTCATCCGCAGCCCACAGGATCGGATGATCCGGTCCCTGGGTCTTGAACTCTACCTGACGGAGGCGCTTATGCGCACCATGAGAGGCCTCCCGGATTGTCTTGGCGAAAAGTTCGGGATCCATGAAGTGGGAGCAGGAGCAGGTCACGAGGAAGCCGCCGTCCTTCACCAGCTTCAGGCCACGAATGTTAATCTCGCGATAGCCTTTTACGGCATTTTTGATAGAATTGCGGGACTTGGTAAATGCGGGCGGATCCAGGATCACCACATCGTATTTCTCGCCCTGTGCTTCCAGCTCCGGCAGCAGTTCAAACACATCCGCACACTGAAAACGCACGGTATTCTCCAGTCCGTTCAGTTTCGCATTTTCCGTAGCCTGATCCACAGCCAGCTGGGAAGCATCTACACCCAGGACGCTCTTCGCTCCGGCGATTCCGGCATTTAGTGCAAAAGATCCGGTATGGGTGAAGCAGTCCAGCACTTTTTTATCCTTGCAGAAACGATGAATGGCGGCACGATTGTTCTTTTGATCCAGGAAAAATCCGGTCTTCTGTCCGTCTTCCACATCTACCATGTAGTGAACGCCGTTCTCTACGATCTCCACTTTAGTATCAAACGGCTCGCCTATGAATCCCTTGTAGCGCTCCATTCCTTCCTGCAGGCGCACTTTGGCATCACTCCGCTCGTAGACACCGCGGATGACAATGCCATCCTCTGCCAGTACTTTCTTCAAAGCATCAATGATCACAAGCTTCCACCTGTCGATTCCCAGTGCCAGAGATTCCACCACCAGTACATCCGAGAATTTATCAATGACAATACCCGGCAGGAAATCCGCCTCTCCGAAGATCAGACGGCAGCTGGAGGTATCGATGGTCTCCTTGCGATAATTCCAGGCATCCCGTACCCTCTGCTCAAAAAATGCCTCATCGATCACCGTATCCTTCCTGCGCGCCAACAGACGGAGCGTGATCTTGGAATTGGTATTGATATAACCGTATCCCATGAAATAGCCGTCAAAATCATGAATGTTTACAATGTCGCCATTCTCAAACGTCCCCAGGATGGATGCGATCTCATTATCGAATACCCACATTCCCCCGGCTTTCAGCGTTCTTCCTTCTCCTTTTTTCAGCGTTACCGTTGTATTGTACATAGAATTTCCTCTCTTAATTTCGTGATTTTATCGTTTTTGCAACTTTTTCTTCTATCATATTCGTTTTTTGCTTGACAATCAATGGGTTTTTATTTATTATTTTAATGTTGACGCGATTCGTGTTAACAAAATCGTCGCGTGGCTCAGTTTGGTAGAGCGCTGCGTTCGGGACGCAGAGGTCGCAAGTTCAAATCTTGTCACCTCGACCATAATAACAACCGCTTAAGCGTATTGCTTAAGCGGTTTTCTTGTATTTTCAGTAATTATTATCAAATCGTGAATTTTACTGAAATTCACTGAAATTTACTGTAGTATGCATGTCAAAATGCATGTCAAGTTAGGAAACTAACTAATATTTTGCCAGTATTAAGCACTATAGCAAATTGCACAATAAAGATTGCTTTTATTTGTGTAAATGTACAAAACTCTGAAAGTTTCCAAAATTCTATTGACAATTTCAGCAAAGCGTGTTATAATACAGACATACTAAAGCCGACCGGAGCGGCAACACTTCCGGAGAAAGATGAGGATAAAATCATGGAAAAGAAATTCGCATTAGTAACAGAGTACGGCGAGATCAACGACAGTAGAGCAATCAAGGATATCAAGGCAGGAAAAAGCTCAATATACGAAGCTTTCGATCAGTTAAACGGCACACGGAACGGTTCTTTTGAAGAAAAGCTATATGATAACCTTGAAGAAGCAAAAACAGAACTTTCAAAGCATAAGACTGTTGCGCGTCTTACCGGCACGTGGGGTGGAAAAATTTTAGACTGCGAAGTCAGCTATATCGAAGAACGTCACTATGACGAGGACGGCGAATATGACCTCGCCGAGTGCGGAAATGTCTGGGCAGCGGCGGAAGAAGAGATTAAGGACTAATTCAACAGGCGCATTTCCTCTGCAACAGTGCAGAGAGAGAGAAAGGAAAACGAATGACGTTAAAAGAAGCGCGAAAAGCAAAAGGGTACACGCTTGTGCAATTAGCTCAGATTTGTGACACGAATAAATCGCAATTAAGCAGGATTGAGAACGGCTTAAGAAATCCTTCCCCTGAACTTGTAAAAAAACTTAAAACCGTTCTTGATGATTTTGACGTTGCCGAGAAAGTTAAATTTACAAGAGCAGATATGTTTGAGAGCGTCGGTGAAATTTATGGTTATATATCATCGAAAATTCCAAAAATCACAGCACCTACCGAACTAGTTTATGCCGTAGAGCACCCAACGATTGCATTGCTGGAACTTGCCAAAAAAGCTATGCCAATGTGCATTTTATCAGAGCAGGAGAACATATGGATAGCTGAGGTTATGTCAACTATTGATCGCAGCGATTACACAAATGACAAGGTGGCAAGTAGCGCAGAACAAACCGCGTTCTTGCTTGGATATTACAGAGGCATTAAGCACTTTATATCAGAAAATCAAAGCAAAAATAAGTAATATAAATTGTTCATAAAGTAAAACGACAAAATCCCCCGACAGAGCCTTATCGCTCCGCCGGGGGATAACTATTGTACTTATTTTTTCAGGTACTTAACGTCTATCGGCGACTGTATGTCAAAAACGCCCGTAGTATCCTTGCCGAGCACAACACGATTGCCGACAATTTCATCGACAATCCACGTTTTTTTAAGCAGCCAGCCTGTAAGGACCTTAGTTCCGCCGTACCAGGTTGCGCCCTGCTTTATTTTCACACGGTCACCCTTGCTGATTTTAGCAGGTTTGGAAACTGTCGATGTTTTCTTACCGAGCATTCTGTCAACTTCTGCCTGTACAGCCGTGTAATTATAGCCGGCAGCAGTCAATCTCTGCTTGCGTTCCACGCCGTTACCCCATGAACCGCGTATTACTTCTTTAGCTATCTCGGTATTTGATTTCTTTGAAGCAGCGGTTGTAGTGTTCTTTACACCGAGCTGAGCATTGACTTCATTGGCGATTTTACCGAGTCTGCTGTATATGTACTCGCCCGGGCAGGATTTGCCGGAGTTAAACCATCTGTGTACGGTCATATTCTGCTTGTCGACCTGTCCGATGAGCGATTTATCAGCTTTCCACATTAGCTTTTTAATGCCGTTTCTCTTGCATATATCCACGCAGAGCTTAATCAGTGACTTGTATACCTTATCATTGATAGCATACGGCTCGTAACTGTCACTTGCGCACTCTATTGTGATAGCTCTGTTGTCATTGCTTGCACTCGAGGAGCACCAGGAGCGGTCTTTTTCCTCAACGTACATTGCGATTTTGCCATCATATCCGATACCGTAATTTGACGAAGCCTCTTTCGTCTGAAAGAGCTCGCCGAGCGGCTCAACGGCACACTGGCCGACTACGCAGTGAATTGTGATAGTGTCTATCTTGTGGTTTCGGGGGCTGTTTCTGTGAGGGCTTATCCTCGTGTAACTGATTAACGGACTATTGCTCATATTATTCTTCCTCGCTTTCGCTTTTCTCTGTGCTGTCGCCCTTGAGCTTCAGCTGCTTTAACACTTCAAGCATTTTTTTAGGTATCGGTATACCGAGCCCCGCCGCATTTTCCACAAGTGATATACCCTCATTTGCAATAAAAAACATCGTTACCGCTGACTGTAATACTGGTGTGCTGTTCAGCACATACGCATCAAGGACGTGTGCAACACCTACAAGCATTAAAATCAATATTTTCTTGACTATGCCTTTAAAGCCGACCTCGCTTGACACATCTTTTCTGACGATTGCACACGCAACGCCGGATATGTAGTCAAGAGCCATGCACACGATCAGAGCGGCAAGTAGGGGCGTAAAATCGCCCCATATCCAACCTATTACGCCGCCGATAGTCGCAACTATCGCACTGAAAATACTACTTAATTTTTCCATATTTTTTCCTTTCTGCCTATTTGGCATCTGTTATTTCAACCGGTTCTTCACCGATTTCTTCCTGCTCTGCTTCATACTCATTGATCTCCGCGTCAAACCTCGCAATATCTTCCGCCGTTATCCTGTCACGGCTGTAATGATTGCCGAGCTGCATAGCCGCCCATGCTCTGTCAAAGCTGCCGCTTTTCACGCCGTTCACAGCGACCTCAACGATCCACTTTCCGAAATCAAGCATTATACCTCACCTCCCGATACTGCCGCCGCTTCGAGCGCCGCCACTCTTGCTTCAAGGCTTGTTATTCTGCGTTCTGCGTCCTCAGGCGCAGGTGACCAGTCAGTCGGTTTGTTGCCCGCTTCAAGCTTCATAGCGCAGACCTCTATATAGTTTCCCGCCGCCGTAGGTTGCAGATATATTCTCGCGCCCGAATATGTCCCGGCGCTTTGCGGCGAAAATTTAGCCGTAAAGCTGATATACTGCCATTCGTCCGAGATAATTATATCCTGTGTGTTGCCGCTGTGGTCGGTGGTCGATTTATAGAACGGCTGTAACCTGCACGGAACTCCCTCCGCCGAATTACTGCGTATCCGGCAGGAAAAAGTATATATCACTCCCGAATTAAGCGGTATATCGTCCTGCCCGCAAATTATCTGACTGTTTTCATCCGTAGAAGTCAGTCGTATCCCTTTGCTTACACACGATATCGGCGTATTGGTGATATCAACGGTCTGTATCGTTCCCGCCGCTCCGTATTTTCGCCAGTGACCCTTACTGTGACCGCCGTAGCCGATAACCACATCGGCTGTTCCTGTGACGATATTCCTACCGCCTATGCTGACTGCATTTATAGCCGCCGTGATATCCGCCGCAGTCGCCGCGCCGACCTCTTTTGCAGTGTATGTAGGTTTTGTTGCAGCTTTCGCCCAGGCGGATATGTCGGTTGATTTCAGATATTCAGAAAGATCGACATCTGTAGTACCGAGATATCTCCATGCACCGTTATGCCATAAATATTCTTTCATAGCAGGCGCTGTATCTTCATCGTAAATCAAATACAGCACGTCTTCTTCACCGGTTTCCGGTAGCGTGTCCGTCACTAACGATATGCTGGACGGTATAATAAACGCATTAGTGCGTTCTTCCATTCGTGTGGTGCGCACAGACGAATGTGTCAGACATACCGCCGCATTATACTCTGCTTCTGTTGCAAAATCTATATACCCGCTTATACTATTGCCGGTAGCTACTTTGTTTGACGAATTAACATACATCAAAGATAAGGTAACTTGTAATCTGCCATACGGATGATTGTTTGTCGGTGATATGATGCTTTTCCATGTTGGGAGTATTATAGGGTCAAACTGCACCGAATAATTTTTATAAACAGATGTTGTTGTCAATTCCGCTTTTTTACTTTCAAGACGATAGCTTTTAAACGCTTTCGAGTCGACGTTTACCAGTGCAACTTGAAAATCACAGTCCTCAATGATTTCTCCGGAAGCTGTTTTTGCAAATTTTTCAACCATTAAAGTCGGCGAAAAATCAAGAAAAACTCCCGGATCGGCAATTGTCATACCGCTTCCCCAAAAAGTATATCCGTTACAAACGATACTGTTGCTGATATCTCCGTAGTAAATTTTTTCCTCTGAGGTTGTAACCGGCACATATTTGTGCACAAGATTTGCCGAAGCCTTATTATCTATGCGAAGTGTACACGGTGCAGGGATTGATATAGTTCCATCAGCGGTTACATCTATATTTTCACCTACTTTTACAATACCTGCTTTTGAAGCAGAGGCGATATCAGGTTGCGCTTCCGCTGACAACGTTCCATCGGCGGCTATACTTAGGTTGTTGCCTATTTTTATGCCGCCTACAGCATTTCGAGTTGCAATCGGGACTTTGAAGTTTGTTTTGCCATAGAAATTGACGTTTCCTAAAACGCTTAAATTTCCATCAAATACACCATTTTTGCCCATTACATCTCCGTCTGTGTAAACGCTTCCTGTATTTCTTACAGTTCCGTCCCATTCAACAGTCAATATATTTTTTCGGTCTGTATCACTGCTTCCGCCACCAATCATGACTGCATAGTCAAAATCTTTATTATACTTGCCTAATGCGGTACAATTATCTTTTTCTGCAATTGTGCCGAGATTCTGAGCGTGTGTACAGTTCCCACCTGCTACGCAATCCTTTCCCTCTGCATGTGCTACTTTTGCACCCTCAGAAACCCGACTGTTACTTCCTTCCACATGGCAACATTGCGTATCATATTCAGCAAAGCAATTCACGCCTTCAACGTGATTTATTCTACCGTAGCTACTGTTTAATTTGCCTTCTATGTGATTATTTGACGCTTTTTTATCTGAAGGGCACGATGTTCGACTTGCTTCTGTATTTTCCTGACCTTCGATGTGCGTTGCCCAGCTCCAAGCAGCCCCCTCGCTTTTCAGATTATTTTTATGACCTTCAACGTGCGAGTAATTGCCATATGCCGTATTACGACCGTAGTCGTTAAACACTTCACTGCTTTTGGCTTCATCTGTGTACATACCTACGCCAGTCGGCTTATTACCGGTAGCAATCTTATTATTAACGATCTTCTGCGTATTTCCTGCTGTTGCCTTGTTCAGTACATTAAGCACTTTCAGCTTTTTGTCGCCGCATACATAGCTTTGCGAGTGCTTGCCATTTGCGTACTCGTCCGTGATCTCGGTTATTACGGTATTGTATTCAATGCCATCTATGCGGATAGATACCTTCTGTGCTAGCTCAGGTTCGGCTTCGTCATCCATAAATAGTGGTTCTATCTCAAAGTCGTCAGATATCACATACTCTTCTGCCGCCTTTAGTGCGTATCTGTCTATTTCGGATACGCTGTCAGTATCGACATCTAACACTACTTCCTTACGTTTTACGCCGCTTGCGGCATCATCAGGGCGCTTTACGCATTTCACTGTAACAGCGTCGCCGCTGCCGACAACAGCATATATAGCGTTTTTGTATGCCGATGTTCCGTCCTTGCGTGTATAGCTCTTGATATTATACCTGCTCTCGTCTATGATGATAGTCGGCTTATCCTCGCTAGACTCCATATGCGGATTATAACTGTCGCCGTCTTCTGCGTTATCGTCAATAATCAGCCGCATATCGTAAAAATGCGTCTTGCAGTTTTTTAGCAGATTAAAAATTGCCGTACTAACAGGCTCAAGACGCGTCATATAGCGATCGTCCTGAATACCCGTCAGCGGTGGATCTGCGTTAATCTGATTAACCGGCATTGTTATTCCAAACATACCGTATATCTGCCTGTCGCTGTCTGTAGTGTTTACGATATTGTAGTTAATGATGTCCGAGATGCACGAAAATGTAGTGCCGCTCGTGACATAATAGCCGTATGTCCCCTTGTCCTGCTCTTCTTTCGGAAAAAGCGTGACACGGAGTGCAAACAGATACTTCAAGTCATACCCTGTAACCGTTATTGTATCGTCTTTTTTTTCAACGTCAGTAACATACAAAAACGTGCCGACTACAATACGTTTCGTAGGATCACCGTCTATGTATGTCTGCTTTATTTTTTCGCCAACTATCAGCATTCGATCCGGTTGAATGCATTCGGTTTCATCAGCGTGTGTAGGTATCGTCATCTCAAAGCTTCCGATGTCATACGCTCTGCGAGTGTACTTAAAGTTTGTGACATCTGATACGATACCGACAAGGTTCTGTGAAAATTTCGGTTTTTCTTCCGATAAAAAATTGTATACTCTTACGATCATCAGATACTCCTTACATAATCAAAACGCACCAGTTTTGCTTTAATCGTGCCCGCTGTTGCGTTATTTTTTATCGTTAACGTGTTATATCCCGGATATACATATTGAGATGTCGATTTTACCAGATCGATAAATGCTCGCTGAGTGGGAGGAATATATACCTTACCGAGCAGTCCCCAGTCGATATTTACCGTTTCGCTTGTGCTCAGATATTTTGTCAGTTGAAGTTCTCCGGTTATCGTTTTGCTTCCCCGCTGTGGTTCTTTCCCGGTAATACTCATATAGCTGTACGGTATCGCTTTATCCTGACCGCTCAGCGTAATTATAGCTGAATGCGTGTCAGTTCCCGACATCAGTACGGTTGCCGAAACATACAGCATAGCAGGTATCTTTTCTTCTGTACCGGCGGTAAAACTGATATCCTGCGTTGCTCCCGCGTCGGCAGTTAATTCTACATCATCGGCTTTTACGCGCCAGAATGGTACATAAGATAATATTGATACCTTTGCCGTGCACAGCACTCCTACCTGCCGTTCTACCGCAGGAAGCTCACTGACAACACCCTCAATCTGATACGTCTTGCCGGTGCTGTTCGTGTATTTAAGCGTACCTTCAACACCGGCGGGAAAGTACCTCAGGAGCTTTCTGCGAAGTTCATACATTGTAGCCGGCTTTCCACTGCGAGGAAGCAGAGCGATTTCTGCGGTGATAGTACGGATATTCGCTTTTGCGCCGTAAAATCCCGCACCGTCAAAGCCTACACGCTCGGAGCTGTCGTGCTTATATCCGAGCGCATTTCCCTCAAAGCTAAGCAGGTGAAGCGGTATGTATCCGTCTGCGTCAGATGATGTGTTGACATCGTCTATCGTTACCGCCGTACCGAGAACGGTTGAAAATGTGATTTTCTCCATACTTTTCTCCTTATCTGATTACAATATCGTCCATCAGTGCGTCTTTGACCGCCTTTGTTATCTGAGCCATTGTCAGAGTCGTACCGATAAGGTTAACGTTCGCCGTGTTATTCCGTGTATTGTCGTTATTGACTATGCTTTCAACGGTTTTTGAGCCGTCAGCCATAGCCGACATAATCTGCTGTACGGTTTTCAGACTTTCGTTGATTGCGCTGATCTGATTGTTGTAGCTTTTCTGCTCGCTTTCATACTTTGCGTTTGCGGCATTTTTGCGCGCCTGTGCATTTCTCTGCCATTCCTTTTCCGCTTTATCATCATACAGCCCCTGTAGTTTTTTCTCCATCTGCTCGCGCGAAAATTCGTCAAGCTGACCGTATTTCAGCTGAGCCTTGACCTCGTTTATCTGCTTTTCAAGGTCGTTGTCCTCGTTCAGACGCTTGCGGGCTTCGATTTCATCGTCAATCGCTTTTATCGTAGCGTCACGAAGCTCTTTCTTTGCTTCAAGTTCACGCTTTATGAGGGCTATTTTCTTGTCTGCTTCGGTCTTGTATGCCTCCGAAGCTTTCTTAAACTCGTTATCGGAACTGCTTGACGATGAAGAGCTGCCCGAACCGCTGAAACTGCCAGCTTCCATATAGGTATCGAAGTTGTCATACATCGCCTGCAGTGCGTCACGCTTGAGCTTATCGGTGTCGCCCTCTATTTCGCCATAGATAAGCAGCTTTGAGTATTTCGCCATACCTGCGGCATCATTTGCCTTAAAGGCTTCATCGTACTTTTTCTGATAATCGTCTGATTCGGCGATTTTAGCATCGTACTCCGCTATCTGTGAAGCGAGCTTTGCCTTTGCAAGCTCCTTGTACGCTTCTGTGTTCAGCTTTATCTTGCCTGTTTCGTTGTCAAGGCTGACACACTGCGTATACCCTGCGTCTATCAGCTTCAGCATAGTGTCATAGGATATATTGCCGTTCTTCCCCTGCTCTGCGTAGGCGGAAGCCAGCTCATCAAGATTTTTTATAAGATCTGCTGTGCTGTCGGTGAGTTCTTCGGTGGTTTTTATGTTGTTGTTTTTGGTTTCGGTGTTTTCTTCGGTTTTCTTCGTTGTGGTTTCCGTTGCGGTGGCGAGGAGGGCTTCATCTTCGGCGGCTTGCTTGGATAAATTTGTATACTCCTTGTGTTTTTCGGCGACTATGTTGTATATTTCTGATTCTTTCTGTCCTACCGATTCAAGATAGTGAGCATAATCTAAATACGCCTGCGCTTTTTCGGCAAATGTTTCACCGCCGATTATTACGGCGGGTGCCATTGCGCTCGTACCCATTCCGACAGGCGCATTTCCGATTTTTATATTTGGATTAGTTATAGAACCGTTTTTAATGCCATTTATTCCAATAATAGCAGATTCACTGCCACCGAGTTTATTTCCCATTAAATCTGACGTTTCTGAAATTACGTCATCAGTCAACGCTCTCTGCGCCTGATTATTTTTATTTACAGCCGCCTGCGCTTGAATCCTTGCATTTTCTCGCTCTGCTTCTGTCGCCGCCTGCAGTTTCTTTATATTCTCGGTATAGCTGTCATTCACAAGGTCTATAGCTTCCTTAGTATCACCGTATGCACTGTTAAGCTGTTCCTGCAAGTCTTTCAGTGTTTGTGTTTTCTCGGCGGCGGACTGAACTTTAGTAGAAGCGTCCTCATATTTTGACATTACTTCTTCAAGTGTTTTAGCTTTATCAGCAGATTTCTGCGCTTCGTCAGACAGCTCAGAAGCCGCCTGTGTCAATTCTTCAATGGACTGAGTAGCATTATTTGTAGTGGTTACAAGGGTTGCCACAGTTGCTATGACCGATAATATGGCTGCACCGATAAACGCATACTGATTTGCCGCGCCGACAGCATTAAAAGCCGCCTGCGCTGTGGTTGCCGCCTTTGTCGCAGTTGTAAAGCTCCTTATTGCTGAAACTGTTGCGCTTATAACATTACCTATTCCAATGCCGATTTTAAATGTACCGAGCGCCACAGCTCCCGCTATTATCGCTTCCTTGAAGTCAAGCCCTACAGAGATAGCCTGCTTCATAAAAGCAACAAGGTTTTTCAGCATAACGCCTACTCCCTGTGCCCATTCGTCAAGCGTTCCGTCCTGTTCCCATTCTGCCAGCTGATCGCTGACATCTTGCAATGCCGACTTTACTTCTCCGAAAGCGCCCTCACCCATTTTGCGGAAGAACTCGGTTATGTTGTCCTGCATAGTACTCAGCATACCCTGCATAGTCTGCGACTGCTTTTCCATCATTCCCGCAAACTTACCGTCACCCGTTGTAAGTTCAGTTATAGCCTTGTTCAGAGCGTCTATGCCGACCTCGCCCTTTGATACCATTTTCGAGAACTCTTCACCGGTTACACCTATGCTTTCGGCAAGCGCCGTCTGAAGCGGTACACCTGCCTCCGCCATCTGCCTTAGTTCTTCGCCTGTGACCTTGCCCTTTGCAAGCATCTGACCGTAGGCAAGCGTTATTCTGTCCATTTTTTCGGCGTTACCGCTTGCGAGATCTCCGAGTTTTGTCATAGTGCCGATAAGGTTGCTTTCGTCTACACCGTAGCTCATCAGCATAGTACCGCTGGATATTACATTATCCAGTGTAAGCGGTGTCTTAGTGGCAAACTCACGCATTTCCGCTATCATTGCCGACGCTTTTTCGGCAGAGCCGAGCATAACTTCAAGCGAGGTTGTATACTGCTCCATTTCAGCATTTGAGCCTATGAGTAAATCCCACAGCTTTTTACCACCGTAAGCCGCTATAAAGCCGGTTATCATAGTTTTCAACTTATTCATTTCGGTTGAAACACTTGATATTCCGGATTTATGATTTTTTAGCTCGCTTGTAGTTTCTTTAAGCTCGGTTTTCAAGTCAATCTGCTCAGCTTTAAGCTGTGCGGCTTTAGTCCGTGCTTTATCGAGAGCTTTTTCAAGCTCTGAAATTCGAGTTTTTTGTTCCTTTGTAACCGTGCCGTTTTCTTTTTCGGCTTTTTTCAGCTCATCAAGCTCTTTTTGATACTCCTTAGCTTTTTTGTTTGTGTCCGCGATCGCCTGTTTGTTGAGCTCAAGGGCTTTGTTAAGCTCAGTGAGCTGTGCTTTTATTTTCTGTACGCCCTTAGAAAATTTTGTACTGTTTGCCCCGAAATTCGCAGTAAGTTCCTGTGCCATTATTTTTTACCTCCTTTTTCCCACAGTTCTTCTATTTCGTCACGGAAGCGGTTTTCCGCAAGTTCCGTGATTGCTTTCTTCTTTGATATAAGCGCCGCTCTGATGTGCGAGTATGACTGCACAGCGCCTATTTTTCTGCCGAGCTTATCCCTGCCGCCTTTCTTGCGGCTTTTCTTGCCCGGTCTTCCAAACTCGATAATCACGCTTTCAGGGTGCGCTTTTATTGCGGCTGTGTCATATCCGGCTTTTACCTTGTACAGCTTGCCTGTTTTCGTTATCTGCTTTGACAACAGACCGCTGAGCTTTGTCGGAGAGCCGTCTTTGTTTGACCTGCCCTGCAGCATTCGCCGTTCTTCGTTTATCAGCTCATCGCCGACTTCTTCAAGAATTCCGGGGATAATCTTGCTGTTCAGCTTGCTATCCATTTCGTTTACTACTTGAATGAGATCTTTAAGGTCCATTCCGGACAGATCAAGAGTAAATAAATCATCGGACATTTTATCGCTCCTTTCAGAAAATTTGGTATAAAAAATCCACCCCTTTCGGAGTGGATGATTTATTCAGTTTTGGGCATAAGAAAAGCACACCCTCTCAGATGTGCTTGATCTTAAAGTTTTGTCCATACTGTAATTTCTATATTACAGCCATACGATGCGCCGTCGCCGCCCGTTATTTTTGCAATAGTGCCTGTTATCGCACCGCCATTATCTACAATAGGCGCTAAATCAGCCGCCAGCTCAGCTCGCAAATATCCGATTTTTCTGCCGTTGCACTCTACCCTTATAGCATTGTCGTCATAAGGATTATCTGCTTCTCTGACAAAACATAAAGGTAAGCCGCTTTTTAATTTTGGCAATATAAGCTGTATGCCGTTATGCGTTACGCCGGCTACTTTCGTGAAAAACGTATCATATTCAGTCAGTCCGCTTGTAACATTTTCAAAAGTCTGCTTTTTCACTGCGTTGTATTCTTCTTCGGTTATTGCGCCGTCATCAAGCAGTTTTTTGTACTTTGCTATCTCATCTGCCGCACTTATAGCCTGAGCAGGAGCGGCGTTTTTGCTTTCATTGTCCGCAATCATAGCCGTAAACAAAGCACTGGCTTTTTCAGCACAATCCTTCATCGTGTTATATGTAAAAGAATCTGCTTTAGTTGCGGTGTTAATGAAGTTTATTCTTTCAAGTGTGCCGTCTTTCAGATACACGTTAATATACAGTGCTGTAACAACAGTTATGCGCTTGGCTGTAGATGCTCCAATCACCGCTCCGACACCGCCTGCTAATAATCCACCTGCAACAGCTCTTGAAAATGCACCTTTTCCTTTGACAGTGTTGTCATTTACAACAAGTTCATAATCAATCACTTCGCCGAAGTTATGAATTTTAGGCTCACCAAAATAATTTTTTACCCACCAGACAGAATTATTTTTATCTACTTTAAGATCACCCAATTCATCGGTAGCCTTGTAACCGCTTTCTTCAATATACTGTTTGTTTAGTTTGCTACGTTTTATTGAATAACAAAACAAATTTATACACGCCCACAATATAAACAGCATAATTATAATAAATATGCCATTCACGATATTGGTTGCGGAATCAGTAGTCAACAATTTCAAATACATAAGTGACCTCTCTTTTTTGCATTAAATAAACATCGATATTGCCATTGTCAGACCTACACATGCAGAAATCACAATAATCAAGCATATTACCGCTAAAAATCTGTAAATCCCCTGCAAATAGTATTTCTCGTTTCTGTCTGCATTCTTAGGTATTCCAATTTTACAAATGCCATAAAAAATGAAGGCACCTAGCGCTATTCCTATAAGCACAGCCGAAAAAATCGGGGATAATGATGCACTGGACGCTGTCGCTGCCTGTCCGCCCATAGTTAACAATTTCAAATACATAAGTATTTCCTCCTTTTCTACCTACATTATACCGCGAACAGACAATATTGTCAATACTGCACAAACACGCCGCAATCGCCGTTGAGTATCTCCTGCTGAAGCAGATACACCGCATTTATCAGCGACACCACCATATCGACCTTGCCGGCAGAGCGCTTTTTATTAACGTATTTATTTAAATTTGTGTCCTCTGTACATCTTGCGTTGCTGAAATTTATCTCAAGCAGTTCGTTCTTTGCGAAAACGACATTTCCTGTGAGTATCTGTTCTTTGAGCCACTTTGTCGGAGCATGAAGCACGCTTGAATGCTGTCGTATCTCTACGCACTCTATCGGATCTTCTGCGCTTTCGAGCTTCTGCACCGTTGAGAGTGCGTTCCAGCGGTCAAAGCCAAGCTGAGCTATTATAACGCCGTACTTTTCTTTCAGCGTCAGTATGTAATTTTCCACAAATCCGTAGTCTATGATATAATCGCCGCACGCAAAGCAATCACCGTTTGCGATATGTGTCTTGTAATTGATGTGCTCCTTTACCGATTTTTCCTCAACCTTTTCGGCAGGAACAAACGCTACCACCTTAACATATATCTTGCCCTCGTGATAGCATATCATAGCGAGCGCTGTGTTATCCTCAGTCTGTGAGAGGTCAAGCCCGAGATAGACTATCTTCCCCCGCCAGAACTCGTCAGGCACGTCCTCAGAGCAGTTTTGCACGGATATAAGGTCAACATAGCCCTCACTGCCGACACCCTTGTACTGAATATTACAGTGCTTGCAGAGGAAGTTCTCGCGCTTGTTTTCATACAGCACGGCAAGTTGACGGTTGTCTTTCAGTTCCGAGAACAGATCTGCATTATCGACAGCTACAGGGTTCGACTGATACAGCACGCTGTCGTTCGTCTTCCAGTCGGGTACAAGCTCAATGTCCGGCTCATACAGCAATGCAAAATATTTCTTGCCGGAGCTGTACACCCCGTCAAGTTGTTTCTTGGCTATGTCGATTTCGTCCTTTAAGCCGTTATCATCATTCGGGTACTGTGTGGAAATCAGTATTCCGAGCTTGCTCTTAAGCGTAATCTGCGAGGAACGCATTGCTTCAACCGGATAGCCGTCCATAGCCCCGACTTCATCGGCAAGAAACAAGTGAGCCAGCTTACCGTCCAGCTTATCCTTACTATACGCAAGCGGCGTGTACTCCGTGTCGCACATCAGACAGCGTATCTCAGACCGCATAACCTTGAAATGCTTTTCAAGCAGCGGTGAAGATTTTATGATTTTCTTAATTGCTACTTTCAGCTCGCTTGACAGCTTTAAGTCGGGAGCTACAGAGAACAGACGGGAAAATCGGGGCAGCGTCAGCATACCGATGATGAATATTACCGCCGCTGTGAACGTCTTGTAGTTCTTTCGGGCGATTTCGAGCAGTCCCGTGCTGTAATACAGTTTTCCGTCTGTTTTTGTGCAAAGCACCGCATAGATAAAAAGCAAGCTGTAATCTTCAAGCGATGAGTACATATCACGGCCTAAGTCCGGGTGCTGTATGGCTTTGAGCAGTGCGGTTATCTTGTTCCATTCCTGAACATCTACATAACCGTCATCGACAGCTTTAAGCCATTCGGCGCACTGCTTTCTGACGTATCTTCCGACCTTGCCGGAGCTGTCCTGCGATGCCCACACGGCGTATTTGTATGCACGGCTGTCTTTAATCGTCATACTGTACAAACCTCTCTGTCGGGGCTTTGTACCCCATAAACGTTGCGTAGTCGTTCCATCTGTCCGTTATTTCGTACAGCGTGGAATATGTGAATTCTTCCTCCGTTCGTCCCATAATATCTATAAACAGACTGCGGAGCTTCTTGAAGTCGGGCTTTTCTTCTGTCGGCTTGCTTCCCACTATCGGCGCAGGAAGTGCGGCGGTCGTTGCGGCAAGCACCCTGTCCTGCAGATATTCCTGTGATAACTGTGTTGTTAGGTCGGACACTATTTCGGAACGCTGTGCCGAGCTGAACCCCAGTTCATCAAAGCAACACCGAAGCCCCGCTCTGATGTAGTCAAGCGGCAGAGGGAATGTCAGTTCAAACGGGCTGATGCCCTTTTCTTCCGCTTCAATAAACGCTTTTATGTCATATCGCAGATATAAAGTATCTGTGATGTAAATTTTCTTGTTTAAAAGTTCTGTGAACACATCGAATCTCCTTTATAGATAATTTTCGGGGCAGTTTCCCGCCCCGTCATATCTGTACTTTTTTTACGCTTCTGCCACGATAACACCCGCAGCGGTCGCAAACCATGCGTCAATGCTCGCCTTGTCTGTAACGGGATCAAGACCCTTTACGCAGTACATATCAACGCCTGTGTTGATAAGCGCCTTGTAGTTTGCCTGTAATGCAAGGCTGTTGAATGTTACGCCGTTCTCATCGGTCGTCTGTACGTTCTCGCCCTGTGAAGTGAACTTGCACTTGGGGAACTTATACAGGTTTATCTTGCCGTCTGATGTCATAGTGCTGTAGATGCACATTACATCGGGTACAACATCGTCCTTACCGCTTTCAAGTACGCCTGTTGACGTATTTACCTTTGCGCCGAAAAGTGCCACCTCGTCGGCGGAGTTTGTGTTCACAATTGTTACGTCAAGCGTACCGCCTGCCTTAGCTACATAGCTGTCAACTTCAACGCCGCTCGCATACTGCGATGCGCTGTTCATCTTAGGAGTGTACTTTGTTGTGATAAGTATGTCCTTGATCTCGGTCACATCACCGTATGCCAGCGTATCGGCGTTATCCGTTGTAAGCGGTGCATACGCAAAACGCTTTGTGCACACAGCCGACTTACGATCTGTACCCTGTATTACTTTTGCCATAGTTATGTCCTTTCCTCATAGAGCGTAAACTCCATGACTAAAATTTTTCTGTTGGGATAAACATCAAACTGCGACAGATCGGTAGTGCCGGTAAATATACCGCCTGCATTCTCTATCGCCGTCTGCGTTTTGTCATACAGCTCAATGTCTGCCTGTGGCGAAAATACGCTCACAGACAAGGAATACTGCCGTATATTTGCCCTGCCGGAGCTGAAGAACGTATCCCTGTACGATAAATTGTACACCGCATACTTCTCCGGTTCTTCGCCGTCCTCAAATTCGGGCATATAGCTGTAAAAATGCTCAAATACCGCCGAGAGTGCCGAATCAATCTTTTCTGTTATCATTGTCAGCCTCCTCTCGCCAGTATCAGCTTTATATGCAGGTCACTGTCAGCCGCTCCGGTTGTTTCGACGTGATACCGCCTGCCGTCAATCTGTACGACAGACTGACCGCTGTATTCACGTCTCCACATATACACCGTAAGTTCCGACTTGTACCCTGCTGTTTCGGCGGCATATTTTGCCGTTACGCCAGGTTCGGAAACCTTTGCGTATACGGTCTTTACCGCCCTGTCCGCTTTGCCCTGCGAGCCGTTTTTCTGCTCGGAGGATATGAGCGTGATTTTTCTGTTAAATGTCATTCTCATTCACTCCGTTCAGCAGATTTATGCTGTGCAGAGCGAGTATCTGAGCGGTCACGGGGTTCTGCGACGCTCTGTCGGACGAGAAGTCACGGGAGGAATACATATCATTTATCAGCACTAAGTAAGCCACCGTGATATCTTCGTATTCGTCTATCTGAGCATCGTCAAGGCCCGTGTATCCCTTGATATAGGATTTCGCCGCTCCGGCGCAGATTTCAAGCATTCCGTCTTCGTCATCGCTGACACCGCAAAACGCCTTAATCTTTGCGCTTGTTACCTCGCTTAGCTTCACTTTTCTCCTCCTTGTCTACAGGCACTATGTACCCGCAGGAGAGCAGGTCGTTCAGCACAGGACCGGCAGGGAGCTCACGCTCCTCGCCCTTTGCCATACTGACGGTGCCTGAAAAGTTGGTCGTTGCCTTTACTGTCATAGGTTATTAGCCTCCTGCTTTCTTCATTTTAAGGGCGGCAATCTTCTGAGCATTCTCAACCTTTGCGTCAATCTCCACCCATGCGATAACGCCGACAGCGTGCTGTGTTGCGTACTTTTCGTTGAGTATCTGGATAGACACATCTTCGGAGGTCTTAACTGCAAGACCACTCATATCGCCGTAGTAGATAGCTGTCTTTTCGGAAGCAATAGCCGATACGCTGTCGGTTGTGTATACGGGCTTGCCGAAAAGCGTATAGCCCCACTTTGCCGTTGCATCGGGATTGAGAATATATCTGCCCTCGTTGTCCTTGAGCTTTCTTATAGCGGTTCTTGTAGCCTTGTTCATGATCCAGCAGGCGTTATCCTGATATACGTCGGGGATCGTTTCCTGCAGGTCGATAAGCTCATCTGCCGTGATAGCTGTTGCCGATGCAGTTGTTACCACCTGTGTAACGCCTGCGGCAAGACCGTCTATCTTACTTGCTGTGCCGTTGATAAGCTGGTTTTCGATCCACTTTGCCGCCGCAATCGAAACCTCGTTTATAACGTAAGAAACGATGTCAAACCGCGAATTGTTGATAAGGCTTCTTGAAACCTTAGAGAGCGCACCTGCAAGATAGCCCTTAAGCTCGATGCTGAGGAACTTGCCCGATGTGCTTGCAAGGTCCGTAAACTCTGTGGCATACGCCATTGAGATAGCCTGCGTTTCTTCGTCATAATAGGGGATCGAGAGAGTGCCGCCGAGCGTGTATCTTGTTGCCATCTGATAGATAGGGCAGATGTCGATAACCTTACGGATTATCTTGTTTGCGATAGTCGCAGGGATGACTGCGCCGTTATCGCCCTTTGTCAGATTGACATCATCTCTTGTTTCGACTATCTGACCTGTGCGCAGATAGTTTTCGAAGGCTCTTGTTTCCGCCTGCTTCTTGTCGGTTGCTGTGCCGTCTGACTTTGCAGAGTTCAGATTAAGAGCGTTCTGCTCCTCGATTGAGCGGATTGTCTTATTCAGCGCTTCGACTTCCGCCTTCTTAGCGTCATAGTCTGTCTGCTCCTCTGCTGTCATCGCCCTTGTTTCTGCTGTAGCCTTACCGCAGAGTGACTTCATATCGGCGATAAGAGCGTTTCTCTTTTCGATGAGTGCTTTTAAATTCATGCTGTTTTCCTTTCCGCCGGATTATTCCGACATAAGCTGTAAGATTTCTATTTCCTTGTTGTAATCGGGGATAAACTCCCGGATTTCGTCTGTTACCTCGACCGTATCGTTTCCGGCACTGCGCTGTTCCGTCACGGTCGTTTCTTCGCCCCTCGTTTCTATTGACGTGGCGATGTATGCAGGATTGCGGTTGAGGATTGACACCTCGTGCAGTGTCAGCCCTGTTATCATTCTGCGCTGTACACCCTCGTCACACGGCTCAATGTGTGCCTGCGCTCCCGAAAAGCCGAAGCTCCACCCTGTTAGATGCCCTGCTCTCGCCTCTGCGATCACTTCTCTGTCAGTGATGTCGGCTTCTGCGTGAAGTCCTATGCTGTCCTCACGCAGTTTAAGCGTTCCGTCTGTAGTGTCAAGCACCTTGCTGTGATTGAATCTCAGCTCGACCTTTGGATGATCTTTAAGACTTTTCGCAAACGTACCGCTTACGATACGCTCAACAAACGGCGTTGTCATGCCGGGCGCCATTGATGCAGGAAGCTGCTTGCTGTCACGCTCAACAGCGTTTACATATCCGCTGATGTGCATAAGATCAGCGGAACGGATTTCGATTTTCATTTTTATCACTCCTTTCTGTGTTGTGGGTATAAAAATACCGCTCTTTGCAGAGTGGTAAAATTATCAGTCTTTATTTGTAAAAGTAATCGGTATAATCATTTCGGGCAAGAAATTCATTTCATAATGATACTTGTCAACGTATGCGCCGCTTACGTCTTCTACTGTGTACATAGTCCAGTCGTTAAGATAAACATAATCAACCTTGTACACGTTCGGAGCTACCTCTATCGTTACAACCAGCTCATTTTCCTCGTTGTTTGAGATAGAAAAATTACCGATAAGCTCAAGCACAGGTTTGTCGCTTCTTGCGTTTATAACCGACAGCCGCCTTGTGACATTAAAATTATCAGCTTCTTTCTGCACATTGTATGTTACTCTACTCGCTTCGGTACAACCACATAGAAGAACTGCTGACAGTACAACACCAACTGCGGCGACAATGACTTTCTTAATTTTGTTCATGTTAAAAATCCTCACTTTCGTATTTTAGGTATAAAAATACCGCTCCTTTCGGAACGGTAAAATTATTAAGTTTTGTGCAATCGATTGCACACGGGTATAAGAAAACCGCCATTAAAGAGCGGTCGTCATATTCAATTTCATTCTTCGTCCTCGTCATCTTCCCATTCAGAAGCGCAGGGAGGTAAGCCGGGAGGAGCGATATTGTCAAAGTAAGACAGCAATTCTTCCACAGTTGCGTCTTCGTGATTATTCACATATTCCAGCATTAAAGGCTCTACTTCATATTGTTCGGGAGCAACTAAGACAAACAGAAATTTACTAAACAGATCATAGTTGTCATTGGTGTCATTGTTTTCAGGTATTTTTTCTATATACCGCTGTTTTAAAAGACTTTGATATGCCGTATTATACTTTTCAAATTGTCGTTTTGTCATACTCAAATTCTCCTATCACAATTTAATTTTACGGTTTATAATCACTCCGCCTTCTCCGTCTGAAGTTGCCAAGTACTGATATTTTCCTTTAAAAACCGTACCTTGAAATCCTTTTCTGCTTCCCGGATACTTCGTATTAAACTCTCCGCACAGCTTTGCATAAGTCTTTGGCTTTACCTGTATACCGCTGTGATTTCTCTGCGGTGACGGTGCATATTTTGTTTTAGCCTGTGCTTTATAAACCGTAGTCACTGTACCGTCATCGTCGACCGTAACGGATATAATTTTCCCGCCCGGTCCATTCGTAAACTTACCGTCTGCGGCGTGATATGGATTTCCGCCTCCGCCTTTACCGGACTTTTGACGCTTTTCTGTTATTATACCACCCTCATCGCCGCTTTGCAAGCCCGCATCATCAATTTTAGCGTGACTGTCGGTATTCGGTGTGTATATCTGCTTTGTCGTAGGGTCGTAAAGCACATCATTAAGTCCGAGCTTGATAAAGTCAAGTCCGAGCGGCGCAAGGTTTTCCTTGAAGCGTATCTCGTCAGGCTGTAAGAAATTCGCCGCAAGTCCTATCTGATAAGCCTGATAGCGTGTCAGAATATCAGCCTTGAGCAGTTCAGAAGTATCTATGACAAAATACTTACTATGCTTTTCTTTCTCAAGCAGCAGCGCCCTGTTGAGTGCCATTTCAAACGCAGACACAACAGGCAGTACGGCTGTTCTTATGCTGTTGATATACGTTCTGTCATCGGCTCTGCCCGACAGCACATCGGGAGATAAGCCAAACAGCATTGCTATCTGCTCTGCATTTGTCACCTTGTTCTGATTTAACTGCATCTCAACGGCGGTGGAACTGCTTTCCTTGAAGTCGAGCCCGTTCTGCAGTATCATCATACCGTCACCGTTGTTACTGTACAGCTTTTTCCACGCTTCACGAATTTTTTGTAATGCGTTATCGTCTACTCTTTGCTCAGTGCGCAGAAAGCCCTTCTTGTTACCGCCTCTGCGGCTCATCGCCTTTTCGAGCTGTAACAGCATATAGCTTGATGTCAAGAGTGTGGGATTTTCGGCGAGTATGCTTACTCCCTTTCCTCCGTCAACGCTGTTACGGCTGAGAATAACGAAATCCCACGGATTGTACACTCTTCCGTCAACGAGCATACGGAGCGTCTTATAGATAGCGTCCGAATTTTTCTCCACACTTACGGCGCTGTCACGGACATATCTGAGAGCCGACACCTCGTTTCCGCTCCGCTCTATGTGCATATATCCCGTTCCGTCAAGTAGCATATCACGGATAACCGCACGCTTGATTTCTGTCGGATTAAGCGTATCGCCTGATTCTTCATTCAGCAGATACAGGCGGTTATCTTCTGTGATTTCCGCCGCCGTCTGATCTTCATCGTTGCTGTTATACAGCCTTATCGGCAGGCTTGCTATTGTGCCGGCTATAAAATTAACAGCCGCTGAAACCGCAGGGATCTCAAGTGCCTGTTCTCTCGTTATATTGCTTATCTGCTTTAGCCCGAAAGCGACTTCAATATCCGTGCCTTCAGTTTCACGTCTGAATATCTTATCAAACAACTTCATTGCTCTCACCTCCCTGTAATATCTTCATTAAAACGTCATCTTCGGAATTTTCTGCCTGCTTCGGTATTGCTCTGATAGCGGAAAGTACCGTCCAGCCGTTTTCCTTTTCAATGTCGCTCATCATTTTTCGCTTTTGCATTATTATCTTATCAAGGTCGGCTATCTTGGCAAGAGTTCCGGACATCAGTTTTGTAAACTTCATCAGCTCATCGCCTGTTATTTCCTCATCCGATAAATTATTAAAAGCTATCTCAATCTTTGACAGCACTGCTCTCTGTGTTACTGAGTCCGCTTTGACAGCGTTTACTTCGCTGTACAGCTCGCAATATCTGTTGATGCTTGCACCATACAGCGCATCATTCTTCTGTATCGTGCTGAGCAGTTTTGTCAGCCGCAGGTACTCCTTGTGCGCTACCAAATCAGCCTTTACACAGTCACGCTCGAAGCACCTCTGCCCTGTGAGCATAGCCGCTTCAGCTTTCTCACGGGCTTCTTTTTCTTTCTTTGTCCTGTGTCCCGCACAGTTTTCTATTGTTTTTGCTCCTCTGGGCATATACTCACTCCTCTCAAAGTCATATCGGGAATATATCGTGTAAAGAGGTGCCGGTCAGATGTCAGACCGGAACTCCTTAGAAACCACAAGGGTAGGGGGGTACACTATATATTGTGGCGTATAGTATCGTGCTACTATATGTTGTGGTGTGAAAAATCGACGGTACAAGTCATAGTTGCCAGTTTCCGCCTGCTGATACGCCCACGTTCCGCCGCTTCGTGATGATAGCGACATAGCGTTATCAGGTTATCATTATCAAGTCTGCGATCATAGTCGACCTTAAGCGGTACGATATGATGCACAGACAGGTCCGTGCTGTTGATAACGCCTGCCGACAGGCATACCCTGCAGCAGTGACCGTCACGCTCGAGTATTTCATCGGCTTTTCTGCGCCATATCTTGCGATTACGAAACTTATCGGCTTCGCTGTCCCGTATCTTCTGTGTGTATTTTATTTGCCCGGCTGTGCATTCTCCGGGCTTGTGGATCTTGCCACATCTTGAACATGCTTTTAACATAATTTATGATATAAGAAAAGCACCCTTTGCAGAGTGCTTGAAGTATTCGTCACCGTCCGCACGAAAGAATCAGAAGAACGGACGGCTTGACTAAGAAAAAGGAGATCCAATGGATACTCTTGTACGCATAATTGACAGAAAAGGTGACCTGGCGGCTTATTAGCCGCTCCTCGGTCACTACGCTTTCGCTTCTTTTCTATCGTAATCATACCACAGATGCAATAGGACATTCAAGGACATCTTGCACCCTCAGAAGTGCTTTACCGTGAAGTCGGCATATCTGCTTATATGAGTAATGCATCTCACAGGCAATATACTCAAATGTCTTACAGTTTATGTACCGTGCTATCAGTATCAGCCTTATCCGCTCGTCAGTCACTGCCGATATAGTATGCTCTATCTCTGCTTTAACACGGATAAGCTCATCTATCTCTGTGTTTATCTCCTGCTCCAGTGTTGCAATTTTTGCAACAGCCATACCAACCTTGTCTGATACCCCGCTACTGTGTCCACCCCCCGATGACGGCGATATGTTGGTAGCGAGCTCCCGAAGCTGTCGTTGCTGATCTATCTTTTGATTTATGCGTATGTTGATAAAGTGATAGCGTGATAGGTATTCTTTAGCGTTCATTAGCATTCTCCTTGCCGATAAAGGTTTCCTTCAAATCGATAATCTGTCCGTTTTCAACACGCTCTGTTGCAGTATGAATATTTACCACTGTGCGATTTTTATCAATTTTCCGCTGACCGACAGCGGTAACCGTTATCGCTTCATCATAATAATCGGGTAGTATTAGTGTTACTGTTTTCATTGTGTCTCCTTGTCCTTTTTTTCACATTCCAGCTGTGTATAAGCCATTTCATAGCCGACCGCCCATAGATACACACGCATATTTATACTGCTTCCGCAGTCATAAAGCCACTCATAATACTCCGAATCCAGTTCTTGCAAGAAGTTTGTCATATCTGTCGAATAATGCAGTTTGGTATCCGAAAACCAATTCTCATCTATATCCGATTTTACAGCGTCCCAAAGTTCCTCTTCTGTTTCAACTGAATACCATAAATGCTTTCTGCAGGCATTCAGCAGTTCTTCGAGCTCTAACTCCATGTAGTCTTTAAGCCGATATTTTATGTCTTCAAAAGCACTGTCCGGATCGTAGATATATTTATCGGTCGAGCACTGGAATTTGCTTATGAAGTAATAAATATCTTTGAGATAGCTTCTCATTTGTCGGGGACTAACTGCGTTATACCATGTTGCAATGCAATCTCCCAAGTCGCCGCTTATTATCAGGCTTCCTCTTTTCTTATCGAGAATATAGTTTACATAGTAATTTATACTTCCATCGGCTTTGCGCCAATCAAAAATTAAATAGCGGTCAGTGTCCTGTATCAAAGTTGCTTTATGCGCAGCAAACCTTTTCTTACATTTGTTCAAGATCTCTTCTTCAATCATATTTTTTCTCCTTTGTCCGTCTTTTTTTATCCATCTTTGCCCCGCAGTTAGGGCAATATGGAGGTGTTCTGTTTACACACTTATGTGTTCGTCTACAAATCAGCGGGTAAATTTTCAAACATTTCATCATAAGGGCGAGTTAATAATCCATAGACCCAATCGCCGTATTTATATTCTGTTCTGCGATACCCTTTATCACGATTTATGGCTTTTCCTCTGAACAAAATCTCTCTCATCTTTACACCTCCATAATCCGTATACCTGCGATGTACGCAAGATCTATATTTCTGCTCTCTGCTATCTGTAACAGCTTTGTAATGCCTGTATCCATATCAAGATACCCTCTTGATTTGCTTACGCCTATACAGCCTGCATAATCATCAAATACCTGAATAGCCTCGTCTGTTGCATCAAACAGCTTCTTCAGGCGATCGTTGCCAAAGCCGAACGCCTCATTAGCGGCAATGGCAATGCAGATACGATATAATGCAAATAACTCCTGCATTTCGCCGTGCTTTATTGCGTCTTCAAGGCTTGCCTTGCTTGTAAGACTGCTTCCTGCAATATGTGATTTCATTTTTTCGCCTCCCACATACAGCAAGTATAATTGCGTATGTCCGTGCCCTGACATACCCAGTAAGCCATCGTGCAATCATTTGTTTTGTACCATTTGCACTCGGAGCAACGCTTAGAGCGTTTCTCTTTTCTCTCCTCCTGCTCATTCATCAGCTTGCATATCTCGTGTTCGATGTACCACGTTGCTTTCTTCAAGTCTTCGAGTGTATCGCCTTTCTTGCCTGCTCGGAGTATGTACTTGACAGCATTGCCAAGATTAAAACCAAGCTGATAGTCATCAATGATATCTATTGCTTCATACTTATTGCCTTTGTAGTATTCGGGATGATCAATCTTCTCTCCGTTCATCCTTAAGCGCCTCTCTTCCGTCATAAATTTTAGCCATTCTTTTACACAGTTCACAGCCGTGTTTATTCACTTCGCAAAGTAACTCGCCTATCGTTTTGCCACGCTTTGCATTGTTTCTGTACACTTTTTCGTACAGCTGGTATTTGTCAAACTGCTTTACTGCCTGCTTGCGCTCTTGTGCGCCTTGTTCTTTTGTTATCTCTCCCTCACGAAATGCCGCATACGTCAGACGCATTGATTTATACAATAACCCCTCCGCAAGCGTTGCATCATCCGGGAGCGGTGTATTGTGCTTTGCAAGCTCGATTATCTCATCAGCCGTCATCAATCAGTTTAAGCGCCTCCTCCGCTGATCTGCATACCCCTGCGATAGCTCCGTAGCCTTTCATAGCGTTCAGAAACTGCTCCTGCTGAGGTCTTACCTTGCCTGTTGCCGTTTTCACTTCGATAAACACCGCCTTGCAATCAGACTTTCGATACCCGAATAGATCCGAAAATCCTTTCGGAAGTCCTGTCGATACCGTTCTTCCGTCCGCTGTGCTGAATACGCCAACATTTGCACGGAATATAACGCACTTTTCGCTTAACGCAAGGCGTATGCTGTTTTGTATGTCAATTTCTCTTATCTGAACCAACCCCACTCCTTAGCTTTAACATACGCATAACCGGGCTTGTACCCTTTGAGTTTTGCATATGCATATAACTCTTGAATACTTCTGCACTGAGTAACGTCTTGATACTCACTCGTAATCATAATCAGCTTTGCTTCCTGCTGTTCCTTGATTTCTCGCTGTGTTTTTTCGTAGACATGCCCGCAGTTCGGGCAGACATCGGCAGGCTCGTGAGTAAAATAGCACTCAGGACATTGCTTTATCTTGATCTCCGCTTGCGCTTGCTTTTTCGTCGGCGCTTTCGGTTCAAGCGTCCACTTGCGTTCTGCGTCCGGTAGCCCGTGTCTGTGTACGTTTCCGACATGATCTATGATGATAGCTGTCTTACCCGGCTGATACCGCATACAGCGCATAGACTGCTGTATATACAGAGTTAATGATTTTGTAGGTCTGAGAAGTATAGACACCGAGCAGTCTGGAACATCAAAGCCCTCAGATATAAGATCAACGTTACAGAGTATCTTAATCTTGCCTGTCCTGAAGTCTGATATTACCTGTGCACGCTCTGCTTTAGGCGTGCTACCGTCAATATGCCGTGCTGGTATACCTGCGTCGCAAAACTGCTGTGCCATTGCTGTGCTGTGTTTTATCGTTGCGCAATAGCATACTGCCTTACCGCCGTCCGATAACTGCTTGTAAAACTTTATAACATCGCCGTATATCTTAGGTTTGTCCATCAGCAGTTCAACGTCTTCCGCCGAGTAATCACCACATCGTGATGTCAATCGTGAGCAATCTGCAAGAGCAGGAGCATAATACCGATACGGTGCAAGCCTGTTGTTTTCTATCAGCCACTTTGCTGTAGGACCTTCTATGAGCCTATCGTTTATCTCTCCCAGCCCACCGCCGTTAAGTCGTACCGGTGTCGCTGTCAGCCCCACGCAGTACGCTTTCGGAAACGCTTCGTATACCTTGCGATATGTACTCGCAACACAGTGATGATTTTCATCTGTTATTATCAGTGTAGGCTGCTTAATTTCTTGCAGATGCCGTGATATTGTCTGCACCATGTTGACAGAGCATAAATCCATATCAACGCCGTATCCGTTAAACGTGCTGTATATCTGATCGCACAACTCCTGCCTGTGTACCATAAACAGGACACGATTGTGATTATCTGTTGTACGCTTTGCTATCTCTGATGCTATGACCGACTTACCGCCTCCGCACGGAAGGACAATACACGGCCGCTTATAGCCCTCACGCCAGGATCGTGACAGGTTATCTATCAGAGTGCTTTGATAGTCATATAGTTGCATATATCTGCGTGTTGTCCTCCTTTCTGCGTTACACCCGTTACACCAGTGTTACACCTAAGGTGTAACACTGCGAAACCGCTCTGTGACTGCGATTGAGCGACTATGTTACACCGTTACACCTAAAAACGCATTTCTCTATAGAAAAAATCTATATAAATACAACGATAAAATTGTTTATACAGAATATAACGTTATACCCAAAAAAGGTGTAACAGGTGTAACATTGCCCTTAAAACCGCTCGCAGAGCCAATCTAGCCGTTACACCTATGGTGTAACTCAGGTGTACCAGGTGTAACGCTTAAAAATCTATATCGTCGTATTTTGCATCGTCTTCCGACGGAAGCGTCAAGTGCACGCACCGTGTGCCTAAGCCATTAACCCGCTTGTTTACAGAGTTTTTGCCTTTTTTGTCTATCTCAATAAGATGATTGTCACGCAGGTATGATAGCAACGCTTGAGAATTGTACCCTTCTTCTTCACATACCTTACGAAACACCGGCACCGCTATATACACCGATTGCTTGTCACCGGGAAGCACTCCCCACTGATCGATAGGCTTGTCCGGGTTATAAACAAAGCGCGTGGAGTTCAGCGCAACAAAGCTACACATGTACTCATATGCTCTCGGGTTGACGCTTACGGAAGCCTTTGTCTTTAAAAACTCCGCTACTTCTTCCGTTTTCAGCGCTGTTTCTTCTACGCCAAGCATCTCGCACATCAGCGTGTCCGCTGTGAGTATCAGAGCGGCGCTTTGCGCCTGTTTCTGCATTATGTCATACTCTGATATCAGTTTTTTTTGATAGCCGTCAAACAGCTCCTCAGCGTGTCCAAAGCCGTCTTTTATCAACTTCTGCACGAACATCTTGCCGAAAAATCCATAGTTTGCCTTTACCGTATTTGCAACGTGTCTGGGATCGTCAAAGAATTTTTCCTTGCACTCGATCTCAATAACTCTGTTAACAGATCCGCCGCCGGAGCGCGCTGTTGTAATCGGGCGTTCGCCCGTTGTTATCACTGCGTTCTTCCATTTTGGCACTGCGTCAAGTCCGCCGAGTTTGTTACCTCTGCTCCTACCTGAGCCCTCAGTCAGCATATATATCAGATTGTCCAGATCACGCTTATCGTTGATAATCTGCAGCTCGTCCAATATGTACGGCAGGTTGTTATAAAATGCCGCTGTCTTTTCCATTCCGACGGTTGTAGCATTAAAAGTCATGATATAATCGCCTATTTCGGGGTTGCCCCATATACTCGCCGCAGTCATCGCAAGAACTGTCTTTGCGCTTTCTGTTTCGCCCCATAAATGCACCCAGAAGCAGTTGCAGCCGAGCGGCTTTACAAGCACAGACGCAAGGGAGGAAGCAAAGACCATTCTCGCCGCTACCGACTTCAAACGTATATTACGATATATCACCTCATACCACTTACGAATATCTCCCGCCGTCTTTACGCTGTCATAGTGCTTCTTATACTCTGCTTCGCCGTCAAACGCTATACTGTCGATATACGGCGCAAAATCAAGCTGCTCATCTGCCTGCGTAATCCAGCCCATGCGAGTAACGCATTCGGTTTCGGGAAGTAGTTCAGGGTTAAGCTGTTCGATTTTTGCAAAATATTTTACAAGTGCTTTTGCGCTTTCGCTTGTCACAGCTATACCGCTGTCTGACAAGTCAACGATCTTGTTCGCCGATGATATCGTCTTGCGATCAACGATCAGATATCGGAACGCTTTTCCGCCTCGTGAGTAGGCTATTTTTATTTTTTCAGCGCCCGTGTCGATATTGCAAAGTCGCATTATCGGCATTATCGGGTGTGGGCAGACAGTTTCGCCGTCAAGCGACACTCCGGTATAATCGCAGATGTAATTACCGCAGATAAGTTGAACCGGCTGGAGTGGGAAGTTTGTAGCCGTAAAGGTTTCCGAAAGATTTTTCTCGTACTTTCGGCAGTAGTTGCCGAGCAGAGTCATAAAGCTTCTTATTTTAAGCTCTGCCGCCCGCTCGGTCACTCTTGCCTTTGCACGTTCGAACTCGAAAGGATCGTCAAGAAAAGCACAGCAATACTGATACGGCGCAAGTCCCGTGAGAAAATCCTCTTTTGTGAATTCCTCGACAGGCTTTAACTTTTCAATATCTTCTGTTGCCATTGGCTTTTACCTCTCTTATATCTTAGAATGGATAATCTTCGTCTGTAGGTGCGGGTGCTTCAGGCGGTGGTGCTATCACACTGCCGAAATTGCCCATAGCGTTGCCCTGATCAAGCGGCTTATCGTCAGGAACTTTTAAGCCCTCAAGCACAGCACCGACCGAGTGGAACGCCATGAATTTAACCGCCCAACCTGTTGTTTTACCGTCCTGCTTCAGATACTCCTCGTTGCGGAACAAGCCGCCGACGAGCTTACCCTTGAAGCTGTCGGCGTACTTGTCGCCCCACACGAGCTTGAAGCTACTGCTGTTCGATTTCTCAACGCAAGTGTGGAATGTCTTCAAACCTCTGCTTGCAAGTCCCGTCTTGGTGTCGAGAACAAGCTGATTTACTATACAGCCCCACTTTTTATTTTCCCTGTTATCGTTGTCGTAGCGCTTCTTGAAGAAGCCCGGCTGTGTGTCGCTCTTGTCAGTGTCGAGATAGATTTTTATCATATCATCGCCGTTTCTTGAGGTCGTTTCCTCGACCTTAAGTATCTTCATGACGTGACCGCCCGGAGCAAGTTTTTCGTACTCGCCAAATTCCTGTACATCTTTATAGCCCTTAGGTTCAAGCATTTTCTTTATCCTCCGTTATGTTAAAATATTCTCTGATGGTGTTGTCTACCATCTTTAAGTCGTTGTCTATAGCTGTATCTGCGAACATATCTATAGGCGTTTTTTCAAGTGCCGTATCGTCCTCCTTATTCGTAAGGAATACGTATCTGCCGTTATCATAAACGCTTCTGAGCACTACTGTGCACATTCCCTCTATGCAGACTTTTTCGTCAAGCAGCTTGCCGATAGTTTTAGGCTTCATATTGCCGTTATCGTCAAAATCGGTGTGCATAATAACGTAAACTATCTTGTCGGGTGGGAGCGCCTTGATATGCTCGAGTAGCCCCCAGAACTGATCCGCAACGCTGTTGTAAAAGCTGTATATCTGATTACCTGCTCCTGTCGACGAATGTCCACGCATAAACTGATTAGTCATCAGATAACCTGCGTCGTCTATCACTATCGACTTAGCCTTGCATTTATACAGCCCGTTGATTATTTTGCTGTAATCGTCGGTGCTTAACGTCTTAGGCGGGTTTCTGAATGGCAACGGCTTGCCGATTACGTTAAACACGGCAAAGTCCTGACAATGCCTGAGCGATGTGCTTTTGCCGCTACCGCTCCGCCCGACAATTAAAACCGGTATTCCCATTACTTTATCTGCAGGTTGATTTTACTTACGAGTTTTGCACCTGCTACCTCCTTTCCTTCGTTTATTGCTGCTTTTATTGCCGCCTTGTCAGGCTCAGGTGCTTTATATCTCAGGTACTCGTCTGAGAGCTCCTCAATATCGTCTATCTGTATTTCTGAGCTCTTGCGGAAAGACAGCGCTACTCTTGCCGTTTTGAAATTCTGACCGCCGAGAGCGTCCGACAGCAAGTGCTTTAAGCTGTCGATTTTCTTTTCAGCGGCTTTCTGGCGCTCGGCAAAAGCCAGCTTTTCAGCTTTGAGTGCCTCTGCATCTGCCTTGAGGTTTTTAACCCATAAAGCGATGTTCTCAATTTTCTCGTCACGCTCAAGTTGTATCTTCTCAAACGCTTCGATGTCTGTGATTTCGCCTGTATCCTCATCTAAGAGCAAGTACAGGCGGGTGTCGATGTCATAAAGTGATGGCATTATATCTCCTCCGTCATTTTCGTAAAAAACTGCTTTGCTTTTGCTACGAACAGATCGTGATTACTGTGTCTGTATGTAGTGAATAAACTTCTGAAATTATTATGCTGTTTTCCTCCTTATAATTTAATTCGCATCAGGATCGTATTCATTATCAAGTCCCGTTCCTTTCAGATCAACCATCTCGGCAAAATCATCATAAGCGCAAGGTCGCACGTCAAGAAGCGTAAGCTGTTCTCCTGCTGCATCTATCATTCTTGCTGTTCTGCCTAAATCGGTTGTTGCCGCTAAGATGTTTTGATTTTTCTTCATTTCAAAGAGCTTGTTTAACTCATGCTTATATCCATACTGATCCATACAAACACGATATGCTTTAGGATGTGTTTGTCGAAGAACAGAAAGATGGTTATCTTTGAACTGAATATCCGTACCGCAAAACATACATCCGTTGCGCTTGATATGCTTTTCTTTGGCATCCTTATCGGTGTATGTGATGTCGTAAAGACTCGAATATTCTACGTCATATTTATGGATATACTCCCAAATGTCATCATCGGTCCACATCGCAATCGGCGATACATGATAGAATGAGCCATCTTTAACATGAGGTCTATGGCTTGCAAAAATATGACCTCTTGTTGCAAAATTTACCATTCTTGTATGACTCTCTGCCGCCATAAGTCCCTTTATAATAACATCGCAATCAAGCTCTGCCTGTATCTTTTCACTCGGTTTCTTTTTGAGTAACGTGCAACAATGCTGAGAGTATTTACATTCTCTCAATGTGTCGTAATACTCTTTCAGTTCATCTTTTTCCGAAGCAGTGTCTGAGTATTTCAAAAAGCATTCGATGTTTATACGATGCGCATCAAGTTTTGACGCAGATTTACCGAGAAGCGGAGCGCCATATTGCTCCAAGCAGTATGCAAATGTCATCTTTGTACCAATCGGGAAGCAATTAGAACGGTCGAGGATATATCCTCTCTTTTCTGCCGCTTTAATCAATGCTTTCTGACCTTTCAACTTTCCGTCCGGCTTTAAGATTTCATCAAGTGCGTTTTCTTCTTCAAGTCGCTGTACTATCTTTTTTGCAAAATCGTATCTAAGTTCAGGCTCTTTTAACTCAAGAAACTTAGTTTCTTTGAAGCGTTCTCCGAAGTGTTCCTTGCCATAGCTCCGTGCAAATTTCAAGCTCTCAGGAAATTCAACGCCTGTGTTACCGAATATGCAGAATGTTTTTGAAAACTCTGTTGGCAAAAAGCGTTCTATAAGATCAGCAACCACCGTGCTGTCTTTTCCGCCCGAAAAGGCAATCGCCACATTGTGACGGCTCAGAGCATACGCTTTTCTGAGAACATCCACAGATAGATGTATTTTCTCTTCAAGAGGCTTTTTCTGCGCCTCGATTATTTCTTTAAAGGTGTAATTGTCTTTTATCAATTGACTTTCCTTTCATGTTGTGATATAATCACTGTAATAACGTTTTTGTTTGTTTTGCCCCCTTACGGGAGCTCTTTTTTTACTCTTTGCCGACAACGACATAGATCTTTTTATCTATTTTTGCACATGCATAGCACGTCTCACTCTGCGTTTGCCCTATTCTGTGAAAATGCGTTTCAGTCATTCCAAAGGGGTACTTGTTGCAACTTTCAAACACAAACTCGCACCAGTTGCCGTACTCGCCGTACTGAGTGCGGAATATATCACCAGGCATCATATCGGCGGCAGGTTTAACAATAGGGGTATCATATCTGATCATCATCGTCTTCGTCCTCCTCGCCCTCACAGTCTGTTACATTGATATTGTTCACAATACCGGCAAGTGCCTGAACAATTGCCATTACCTCTTTATAGGAAGTAACCGTTGTGCTAACTTTAAACTTCATTTCTTTCCTCTCTCTTAATCCGTATCTACATCAATCCCGGTGATCTCTTTGAAAATAGCTTTGTCGAAGTTCGGGATTGCTGTGATAATTGCCTTTTGACAATCAGAAAGCTCAGACCACCAAAGAACGGCAAATTCGGAATCATCCAGTTTTTTCAGATAACCGTCCGTAGTTTCAGCTTCCGGGTGTTCTGCCTTTTCTTCATCTGTCATATCGGAATACTGAACCCACTGTACTAAATTTTCCGATATCTGCTCAATCAGATAACAAGCTTCACTATTCAGCCAATCACGATATGTCCAGCTTGACGGCTTATTGAACAGGTAAATTTTCGGACTTGTGGTGTTAAAACAACCATTGGAAAAGCTACACTTGTTCCAATCGCCGCTGTTCCAATTGCCGCTGTTGCAATCGCCGCTGTTGTGATCGCCGCTCTTGCTGCTTCGTGCGTCACGTGCGAGTAGGGCGTTAGGGTCGTTTGCTTTCATTTGCGTCCTCCTCTCATCGTCCTGCACCACTCCCGCATAAGCCACCCAAGCCCGTACCAGACCGCAACAGCGACTATGGCAACGGGAAACATTTCACCGCCGACAGCGAGGTATCCACGCTCTTGATATGCCACGTCCATAAACAGCAGAACTGTTATATTGCTCGCAAGAGCCGTTACAATTACCTGTACTACCCTTGCGAGTATGTACAGGATAATTTGTTTCTTCATTACGCTTGTCCCTCCATATAATTTCTCAGCACTGATTTTTCAACGAACCAGTACTTTCCTACCTTCTTTGCACCGGGTATCTTGCCCAGTCTGCAGTACCTTGTAACTTCGGGTATCGTGATACCCATAAGCCCTGCAAGGTACTCCTGCGACAGCATCACGGGCAAGAAGTCCCAGTTGCGTACTTGCGTCTTAATGCTTGCCATTGTGTACCTCTTTTTTCTTGTGTCTTATGATTTAATCTTCTACCTTAAGCGAGCCGATGATCTCCTTTACTTCTTTAAGTAAAGAGAGTAAGCGGCTCACTTTTTCTTCTGCCTCGTCAAGGGCGCTTGTGTCAACGTTTATCGTCAGCGGCTTCATGAACTCACCTCCTTTACATTATTTTCTTGCTTTCAGATCGCTGATATCGTGTTCTATAAGTTCCGCAAATTTCGGAAAATCAACTTTTCCGTAATAGAATGTCATTGCTTGTGACTGACTTTGAAGAATGCGGACACGCGTCTCAAGTGACGATATCTGTTCTTTTATTTCGTGGTAACGCTTTTTTGAAATAAACATTTTGTTCTCCTCTCCTTGCTTTAGTTACCGTTCAGAAAACGAGCGGTAAAATCCGCTAAGTAATCTTCTTCCGGCACCGTTGCTCTTCTGCGGAGTATCCTTGAGCAAAAGCTCAAGATTTCTTCCGCTTCTGCAACGGTGCATTTGTTTTCGGCAAGAATATTAAGTATTGCCGCCGATGTCTTAACATTTTTCTCTGTTACGGTCATTTTGTTCACCTCGCTTTCTGCTGTTTTACATCTTAGTAACTTTACAAGTTACTTTGTTAGCAAAAAAAATAGAGCAAGGCTCAGATATTTGCAAAGCGTCTATTAACTTTTCCATATCATCACTGCCAAATATGCCTCTTTTCATTTTTCTTGAAAATGTTCTTTCTGACATATCAATCAGTCTTGCAACATCAGCCTGCCTTAGCCCTTTTGCTACCCACATAGCTCTTAACTTATTTGTGTCTACCACGTTCTCACCTCCGTAACTTTTTAAGTTACTCTGATTATATCACGTCTTTTGTAACTTGTCAAGACACTTTTAACACTTTTTTTAACTTTTTTGTCTTGACAAGTTACCGTATTAAGTATATAATATATACAAGGGGTGACAAAAATGACTATAGGCGAAAAAATAAAACTACTTCGTGAAGAAGCTAAATTATCGCAAGGAGAACTTGCCGAAAAAGCTAACACGACCAAGCAAAACATTTATAAATACGAGAAAGGAATTATTACTAACATTCCTTCTGATAGGATTGAGCTGATTGCTAATGCACTTAGCACTACTCCTGCTTACTTAATGGGTTGGAATGAAGATTCATCGGACGCTCTTGTTAATGATGACGAGGAACTCACTGAATATCTTGAAGAACTAAAAAACCGTCCGGAGCTTAGGATGATATTTTCACTTACCAAAAATGCCACTAAAAAAGATGTAGAAAAAGCTGCGAAAATAATTGAAGCATTGTTGTCTGAAGGTGATGATAATTGAGAATTGAGTGTGATATTGACGGCGTTTATATTTATACAGCAGATTTACCGTCTTCCGTCAACGGTGTAACTGTGATAAAAAACGGTGATTACATTGTCTTTATAAATCAGAACAAGTGCCCTGCTAAACAAATGTTAGCTTTAAAACATGAATTAAAGCATATAAGCAGAGGTCATTTGTATTCTGATATAAAATTTGTTGGAGATTGTGAAAATGAGGTGCAACAATGAATATACAGGAACTGAACGACTACACAATAGTAGACATTGAAACAACAGGCTTGTCACCGGACAAGGATGATATAATTGAAATCGGTGCTTTGCGTGTTCGTAATAACTTAGTTGTCGCTGAATTTTCTCGGCTTATAAAAGCAAGCAAGCCATTGTCGAAAGCTGTTTCTCAGATTACAGGCATAACTGATGATATGTTGGCAGATGCAAAAGAGCTTGACGATACCCTATCTGATTTTCTGCGATTTATTGATAATGATACGGTTGTAGGACATAATATTGCATTTGACGCTAATTTTATCAGTAAAAAATGCGTTGCTTGTGGGCTTGATTTTAAAAATGATACATATGATACTTTAGCTGTGTGCAAGCAAGAATACCCCGATGTCAGCCACAAGCTCGAAGATATGATAATACAGCTCGGAATAAAAGATAGCGGTATACATCACAGAGCTCTTGCAGACTGCTACCATACTCACAGCTTAATGACAGCATTGAAAAATCATTCCGCTCTTGTACTTGAGATAAAGCCGCCGAAACAAAGAGTGCTGAATCCTATTACAAAAGGGTTACAAACATTGCACGGCATATTGATAGGTATAACCTGCGATGACATTCTGACACAAGAAGAACTGTTAGGTCTTGAAGAATGGATGATTAACAATGAGCAGCTTGCAGGTAATTACCCATACGACATTATAAATAACGCAATCTGGAAAGTAATTGAGGACGGGATAATAGAACAATCCGAGCTTGATTATCTTCTTGAATTTTTCAAAGCACAAATTGATCCACTCAATACAGAAATAGGCGCTGTTGATGTAGAACTTAGCAAAAAGTCTATCTGTCTGACCGGCGATTTCGATTATGGGAGTAGGCAAGAAGTACAAGAAAGATTGTCCGAAATAGGCGCTACAGTAGTTAGCGGCGTTACAAGAAAAACCGACATTCTTCTTATAGGTGAGAGAGGGTCTGACAGCTGGGCTTGCGGAACTTATGGCACTAAGGCGAAAAAAGCAATAGAACTCAGAAGCAAAGGCTATCCGATTATGATACTAAAAGAAAAGGACGTGCAGTTATGATAGAGCAGATGGCATTATTTGAAAATGAACCCGAAGATTTAGATTGTAAAACCACTTTAGAAAACATAATATTAACAGTTTCAGCAAAATGGAAATGTTCAAACGGACTTTTCAGCATACAGGAAAACAAAAGCAAGGACAAACTTACCGGGTATTCAGTCTATTTTGAAAAATGTCTTTTCTTCAAAGTGAATACAAAATTCACGGTAATTTCTTGCAATAAAAGAGTTTATGATACGCTTGAAATATCTCCTGCAGGTACAAAATTGCTGAAAAGCCCTCAGAATTTCATACAATGTACATTCCACACAAAAAACGAAGCTGTAAAAGCTGCTGAACTTATTACTGATGAGAATGTCAGAATATTTGAGCCAACAGAGCATTTTGGATGTTGCGGATTATATTTGAAGTGTTCAGATGCTAAAAAGTGCTTGCACCCGGATATAATCCGTTCTAAATCCTGCTATTACAAAAAGAACTTGGAAAGCGGCAAGATATTCTACGGTAAAAACGCAAATATATGAATATTTCATGCCACTAAAGGCGGGTACATAGGAGGTCGGAAAATGGCAAAGAAATATACTCAAAGATCTGACGGACGGTATCAAGGTCAAGTCTATCTAGGCATGGTAAACGGTAAACGCAAATACAAGGTAGTGTATGGCGATACCATAAAAGAAGTAGACAAGCAAATTAACGATATCAAAGTCAGACAAGGTAAAGGCTTGGATATAACAGCTGATCGCGACAGCTTCGGATATTGGGGTGAAAAATGGCTGAAATTAAAAAAGATAGAAGTATCATCAAAGCGCTACGAAGCATACTCAAAACGTTTTGAAAATCTCGAGCCTATACATAGGTTTAGCATATCTAAGCTAAAAGCTACAGATATCCAAGATGTTATACTTGACTGTGCCGATGAGCCGTCTGAAAAAACTGGAAAGCC